>Ga0114973_10002218_pt1 | contig 14228 bp, 12 predicted proteins | sample M_140807_MF_Meta_FD_87025 | JGI IMG/M metagenome (GOLD analysis project Ga0114973, IMG submission 87025) | Freshwater microbial communities from Lake Montjoie, Canada to study carbon cycling - M_140807_MF_MetaG | ecosystem: Environmental > Aquatic > Freshwater > Lake | place: Lake Montjoie... | reverse complement strand
ATAATTTATTAAATGGTGATTTATCAAAATCTTCTTTACCGGGTTTAAATGTATCATTTTCAAATATATTATAATATTTATCATATTCTAATCCAATTTGTTTTCTTATTCCAATAAACATTTGGATAACTTCATTTATTTTATCATATCTTAATTTCTTTTCTACTAATAATTGATCTAATTGTAATCCAATTGGATTTAATTTATTTAATAAATCATTAATTGATTTTAAAATATCTCTAATTTTTGTAATATTATTTTTAGATATTGGTGAATTATATGCCCCAAGATTTGCAAGATTTGCAATATCTACTCGTAAATCATCAATATTATCAACAGGAAAACTATTATTTAATGCAATTAGAACATTATTATATAATTCGTCTTCATGAATTGGTACAAACTTTCCTGTTGCATCTTGTTCTTTTTTATTTAATTCATCTGTTAAATTTGTAATTATAAATGTTAATTTATTTAATACTCCACCTCTTTGAATGTATTTACCACCGTCTTGACGTAAATTATCTAATTCATTTAAATAAAAATTAGTATTATAAAATAATCTATTATTTATTTTTAAATCAATTGCTTTATCTTCTTGATTATAAATTTTACCTACAACCATCGGATATTCAGTTGCTGAACCAGGTTTAAATATAGGATATGATTTAAATAAATTAGATTCTGTTGTCATTAATGTTTCAAACGCTTTTGTTAATTTTTGTTTATAATCATCAATAGTATATCTAATATTTTCTATTTTATCAGTATAAAATTTTATGAGATTAGCATCTAAATTATTAACAGAATTATTAACAGAAATATTACCAAATTTATATATATTATTATATATAGTTTTATCTAATTTTTTAAAATTTATTTCATCATCTGTAACATCATTATAATTTATATCAGGATATTTTTTTACTTTAGATAATTCTAACATATTTTCTATTAGTGTTCCTAAATTGCCAACTAATTCTGGTTGTTTTAAAATTAATTGATCAATATTAACTGTTTGTAATTTTATTTGTTCTGCTAATTCTAGATTAATATTTGAAATAAATTTATTTAATATATTTTGAAAAAAAGGTAATTTAGATTTATACTCTTCATTTGTTTGGGTATTAAATACTGTAAATATATTACCACCTCCTATTAAATTATTTTTTCCACCCGCCTGTACTTCTTCTACATGATATGTTTTATCTATCGCTGCATATGTGGGTTGATCTGGAATTATTGACGCTTCGTTCATCCCGAATGGTGTAGTAATAATTCCAAAAACACCTGGTTTTTGTTGATTAAATTCTAAAGCTTGTCCACTACCTAAATTTTTCCCCGAACTTTCATCATGTGGTCGATTCCAATTATTAATATTTGCACCCCACACATGAATATAACCTTTTCTGGCGCCATCTGTAGTTTTACCATTGACCTTACCTAAATTAACACGATCTGGATATTTTTGTAAAAAGTATGTAACATTTTGTGTAATATAGTCTTGCATTATATTATACGCCAGACTGCGAGTACCATCTGCATTTCGACTAATAGCATTATTCCATTGATCAATAGATAATGGTTGTATTGTACTACCTGTTGGAGATTTACCTAATGCATGATATTCAGGTTCTCTGTGTCCCTCTGTTCCAGGTAAAATAACTTGTGTATTAAGATAAGTGTCTAATATTGTTTTTAATTCTCTAAAACGATTATGTTGATGTCTTAATATTTTATCTAAAATTATTTTTCCAGGTAAACTATCTTCAATTATTGGTAGAGGTGGTAAATCATCTTTCGCCGCTTCTACAGGTGCTGCTTCTTCTTCTACTTCAACTATACTACCTACTTCATTCTCACTAACAACTGATCCAGATGAATCATCATTACTTTTATAAGTATCTTGATGTACAGTTAAAGAATCAGTTGGTAAATTTTTACAAAATGATAATAAATATTTTATAATATTAGAGGTAAATGAAAGATTATAAATTTTTTGTTTAATTTCTTTTTCAATATCTAGAGATTGATTATAATATTTATTAAAATATGCAGAATCTTGAATATTAAATAATTGAGTAGGACATTTAGTTTCAAATGGGATTAAAGAAGTAGTAAATAAATCAAAACCTTTTGGTAAAGATAAAGATAAATTTGCCCCATATTTAATTAATGATTCTACAATTGTTGTTAGATGTAATTTAATAGCATAATAAATTGGTGGTAAATTATCACCATCTAATACATTAACAGAAACACCTTTTTCTAATAAATAGGAGACAATTATATTTTTTTGTTGTTCTGTTAAATCAGATTGAATCATAGAATGTAATAAACTTGTACTAATATCATTTTCATAAAATGAAATATTAATAGGAATAGAAGTTAATTTTTCTTTTAATTTTCCATAATCACCAGAGGTAGCAAGTTTTCGAATTTCATCTTTAAAATTATCAGGAATTGTAGTTGAACTGTATACATTTTTCTCTACTGGATATGATTTTTTTATAAAAGTTTTACTCATAAAAAAGAAATATATTTTTTATTATATAATTAAATATAAAAGAACATAATTATATTATATATAAAGCATGAGTTACTATTTCAGACCCCCAAATTCACGTGAACAAAATTTATATATAATTAGATTTTCTGTTGATAATTTATATTCGTCTAATTGGAACAATAATGTATTATTAGATGCAAGTTATACATCACCAACAAAAATATTTTTACCTTCAAATTTTACGTTATCATATAATACGGCTAATTCATTTTTTACAATGGATTATACAAATGCAAAATATGAAATACCACCATCAGTAACAATACAAGTAAAAGATGGATCTACATCTAATTTACCAATTGGATATAATGTATCAATTATGAATACAACATCAACATCTACACAATTTTATTTATATTATATGTCTGCAAGTATCGGTCAAGGTGGAGTCCCATCATTAACAGCAACACTACCGACATTAGATATTTTATTTGAAATAGGATTGCAAGTACAAATTGTTGGTAGAACAATTACTGGTCCTACATTTGCAATTGCAAATCAAGGATGGACATATGTAGAATCGTCAAATGCATCATCAGATACAATTTATACATCTATGAATGTTGGCACAAAAGGAGTAGTCCCACCATTTGGATTAACTATTGGAGGTTCATTTGGATATCTTGGTGGTGGAGGCAATGGAACAAGAAGTAATACAACATTAACAAATTATACACCAACAGATGTTATTAATAATATTAATAATTACAATTTTTTTCCAATTGTATTACAGAATACATCTGAAACAATATCATTACCTATTGTATCAACATCAAATATTGGTCAAGAAATTATTTTATTATTAAATCAAAATCTAAATAACAAAACATTAACAATAACTACAGTAAATACAAATCTATCTTCAAATATTGTCTTAGATAATGAAGGAGATGTTGTACGATTTATTGCACTTGCAAAAGATGGTAACCCATCTCGATGGGTTAAATTGATTAATGTGTAGTCTAATAATAAAGAATTTATAAAATAATTAATTATTTTATAAATTTTAAAATACTCCAGAATTATCTCTTAAATCTACTTGTACTTGCCCGTTTATGTATTTTCCTGTATCAATAGGTGTTGTTGTAACAGGTATTTTATTGTTATAATTACATTTATAACCGTCTTCTAATACTTTTGTATTTTTTGCCATAATTGTTGTTCCATTCTTTATTAAATAATTACGAAATTGATTGCTATTGGTTATATTATTTTCTTTCATAATATTAAATTGAAGTGCATCACGATCTCTATATTCTGTAAAAAAACGTCCATCTTCAAGTACTGGGCAATTACAGCATTCACCAAATTTAGAATTCATATACTATGTATAGAAAATTTTCAGAATTATTCATTAAATTATTTTGTAAATTATTTCTACTAGACATTAATTGACTATTTTGTGAAAAATTAATTGGCATTAAAGTATTATTTGAAGATTGCATTATATCTGATAGTAAATTTATTGGTGTCATATTAGGTAATATCATGTTAGGCATATTAGTCATGTAGGGCATTGTATAGGGCGTCATGTTGGGCGTTGTGTAAGACGTTATTGGAATTGTCATCATAGGATCTATAAACGATATACTTGCTGACATCATTTGCATCGGTTGATTCATATTATTTAATGGTGATGAGGTTAAACCAGATAATAAATTATCGACTATATTAATTAATGATTGAGTAATTCCATTACCAACGTTTCTTTTTTCTTTGGTTTGTTTGATGTATCCACTACTTTGATATTTTTCTTTTTCGCTAAATTTTTCAAATCTTGTAATTTCATTTTCATTAGTTCCTCTTCTTTTTTTTTATTATCTACAACTTTTGTATTTACTTTATTTGTTGCTTGTTCAAATTCTTTTAATGTATTATTATCAGTATTAAATGTATTATTTAATAAATTATATAATTCATTTGGTTGTGTTTCTATTTGTAATTCAACTTTTACTTCTGGTTCTGTTTCATTAGATTCTTCTTCTAATTTATCATTTTCAATTAATGTTTCTTTTAATTGAGATACCATTTCTGATAGTATTTCTTTACTTTCAAAATTTTCAGTTAATTTATCTTCAAATTGATTTACTGGTTGATTTACATTATATTGATTTGATTCATTTTCAGTTTCTGAATCTTCTTGATTTGTATTTAATGTGGTTGTATTTATATTTTCTGATACATTATTTTTTACATTTAATAATCCTTCTATTGATTGAGAAATTTTTTGTTTAATTAATTTTTCTTGTTCTTTAATATCTTGATTTGAATATGTTATTACATCTTCTTTTTCTCTTTCTTTTTCTTCCTTAGATGAAACATAATTATATATTGATTGACTAAATGTATCTAATACATTCATTTTTTCTTCTAAATTATTTACTTGTTGACTCATTACATATATTCTATAAAATAGAACACAACATAATACGATACTACAAATCAATAAAGTGTCTCTTATCATACTAAAATTATCTAAAAAAATATATTATTTTAAACACATAATTCTTTAACTCAATAAATTAATTTAAAATATTTATCAACTGATAATCCAATTATAATAATTAATAAAATTATTGTTCCAAATAAACTATAATAATTATTTTTTACTATATCTTTTTTAATATTTTTTTGTTCAATATTATTTTTAATATTCATTATATTTGATATCTCAATGACAAGATGATTTAATTTATTATTATAATGTGTTTCTAATTTACCTTTTATTGTTATTATGTCTTGTATTGAATGTAATTTACTTAAATTGCATTTTCTATTACTTGCATTTATTCTTGTCCATGATTCACCAGATAAAAACTGATAAATATAATTATCCTCCCTATAACAAGATATTATTATAATATATATATTTTTTGCAATTTCATTTATTCTAACTTTTAATGTATTTTGTTCTATATGATTTCCATCACTTTTTTTTAATATTTCATATAAACTATCTACAAATAATAGTATATTATCAATTTCATTTTGTTTAATATTACACCCAGTTATTGAACAATCATTTGATACTCCATAAATTATATGACCACCGTTAGTATTTAAAAATGCACAAATAGTTTGTCTATATTTATCATGTTGATTAGTATGAAATGATTTTTTAAATTCGATTTGTGTACCTTCTGGATAAGGAAAATTATCATATAATAAATAATTATTTGATAATAATGTATCAATATCTTGAACAATATTATTCATTTTTAGATTATAATAAAATTATTACTTTATAGACTATATTTTTCATATTTAACAATTGCAATTAGATATACTATATTCTGAACATTTATCACATCCTATTGATTTACACCAACATGACTTTTGAATAATAGGATCATATGCACTAATATCTTTTAAAGATGCATTACACACTTGATTACAATAATTACTAGTTGGATCATAAAATGAATTTATTTGAGAAACATTATCTTTTAATACACAATTTAATCCAATACCAATATAATTATCAGGACATTTATTATAGCAGCGCCCTTTATATGCATATTGTGATTCATTATCACATAAATTTTTATAATATTGAAGGGAGGTATCAAAATAATTCATAAAAATTAAATTATTATTAATTCTTTTTACTAAACTAAATCCAAATGTATCTGGTGTATTATTTTTACCTACCGTATGATATACTAATATATATTCAAGTTTTTCTTTATCAATATTATTTATTTTTGTAATTATTTCATCTAATTGATATTGTGTTATTATATTTCTTTTAATTAATAATTGTCCATATACATTAACATTACTTAATATTGGATTAATAAAATTTGCAGGTCCAGATGAACTATTTTGATATTTAAAATTAATATATGATGAAATTAATAAATATGTATATGTAGTATTTATATTTGTTGTAGTTTGAATATTCACTTCTTTATTATTTGCATCTAAATATGTAATTGTTTGATTAAATATAACACTAACAATATTCTTTAAATCTGCTGACATAATAATCATAATTTCTCTTTGTAATTTAAAATTTGCTTGAGATGGTTTATCATATGGTATTAAATATCCTGTCAAGTATAAATTAAATTGATTTGCTATCTTTGATAATGTATTAATATTATTTACATCAATAAATGGTTGTAGTAATTTTAGATCATTTAAATTTTGTAAATATGTTACTAATGCATCAGGTAAATATAAAAAATTATTATTCATTAGGGATGATTTTTCAATTAATAATGATGTTGTATTTGTATTAGATAAATTAGTAAATAATTTAACTGGAGATGTATATTGATATGAAATTACTTTCATTATTTTAGTAGAATCATCAGTGTCAATTAATTTAAGATCATCTTGATTGAAATTAGGAGATTTATAATTATAGGGTGCAAAATTTTGATATTTAATAATATTAACATTTATATTAATAGGTGAATAATTTGAATTTAATTGACATTTAAAATATGAATTAGTCAAATCAATATCATCTTGTAGACATTTTGCAGATCCATTATTATTTCTAAAAATTAATTGATTTTGGAATCTTTCTTTTTTTAATAAATTAAAAAAAATAAAAAGAATAAGAATACTAAATAATAATACGATTAATATTTTTTTCATTAAATTATATTAATATTATAATTTAATTTAAAAATGGAGAAAAATGTAGTATTTTCTTTCCTGTTTGTTTATTTATTTCAGGTTTAGTTTCTTCTCTTGATTTAACATCATATCTTATTTTATTATTTCTAGTTGTCATTGATTGAAGTGTTGGAATGTTTATATTATCAAAATGTTGAACAATTTTAGTATTAACATTATTAAATGATGTATCAAATGTACTATCTAAATTATCTGATGAACTATCATTATAAACTGATGACGATAATAATTCTGGATCAATAAAACTATTCTCTAATATATAATTATTTTTATTAGTTTTTATAATACCTGGAGTATCATCAATATTTAATAAAGATTCATTAGATATATTATTAATATTTTCTATATTACATGCTTCAAATAATCCGTTTAATATTGTATCTTTTGCTCCAGTTTGTTTTAACACAGTTAATTGTGCACAAAAATCTGAATTTGGTGTAAAATTAGATATATCTTGTTTTAGACATATTAATCCAAGATCTATATTATAATTTTCTGGGCACTTTGGCAAACATTTTCTATTAAACAAAGATTCACTAGGATCATCACACAAGTATGGAATATAATTATTTTTTAATGCTAATACATCAAATTTTTTATCAATTAAGATAATTTTAAAATAAAATACACCAGAAGTACTTGTATAATTATTATTATCAGGTATAAAACATGCAAAAATATCTGTAATATTTGATAAATTATTAATATCATTTTTAAGAGGATTAATACTATTCATTATATTTGTTATTGCATCTACTCCTGATTCAATTGTTGAATCATTTATTTTAACTCTTTCTAGTAATCGATTATCTATAAATAATGTACTCAGATATGTGTTAATATCATCATACCATTTATTATCAGATACATCAACTGTTTTAGTTATAGTTGTTTTATCAGTAATCAATGTTGATCCTGTTAGCTTACTACCATCCACAGTTGTTGATGTTAAATTTGGTAAATTAAATGGTAATGCAATAGGAAATGAAATAGTATTTTCATATGAATATATATAATTTGCATTTTTGGCATATTCTAAATGATTTAAATAACTTAATGATGTGAGTATTTTTGGATCAAGTGTATTATCTGTTAAAATAGGTTCTAAATTAATTAATTGAATATTAACACTAATTTTAAATATTATTGAATATATTGTAATATTATTAACATCATCTGATTTTGTTTTAGGATCAATCAATAATGTTAATACTGATTTATCGGTTATAATCAAATCTGTATCTTTATATTTATCACTAGGATCATTAAAAAATGATGCATAATATTGTATTAATAATTGTTTAATATTATAAATATTAGCAGGTAAGTTAAATGTATTCTGAAAACCAGATTTTAATAATAACATATTTTGTATATCATTAATTATGGATTCTTTTAATTGTGTAATTTTTTGTTGTATAGCGAGATCTAATTTATTAAATTGATTATCATTTAATAGACCATTTATACTATCAATATCAGTATTTTTTTTAGTTGATATATACATTCCATATTTAATATATCTTGCAAAATATTGTATTATTTTTAATTCTAATGGATTTTTTAAATCAAATTTACGACTACTTTTAGAATTAGAAAAATTAAAATAATTTGATTTATATCCTAAATTAATAACATTATCTCCGTCTGGTTTAATATAATCATTATATGACAAAATCTCTCCATTTTCATTTTTTATCTTTGCATAAAATGTATTTTTATTTTTATCTGGATCAACAATAAAATCAGGTAATGGATATATATTTATTGATGTATTTAAATATGTTGATGTTGGATAAAAATTACTAATTGATATATGACAATTATTTTGTTCTATATTACTATAATCACCTAATACACATTTTGCATTATTAATCATACTATAATTTCTTTTAATTATATATTTTAATTTTGGATCCACTGGCATAAAATTTTCAATTACATCTAATTTTTTACGTTTCATATTTTGTAATGTTAATCCAGTTAAATCATTTTTATCAAATGTTATTTTTTGTTCATTATTAGATATTAAATTATTAAATTTTTCTTGTAATGAAGATTGATATATTTTCTTATTAGACATTTTTTCTCGAATAAAATCAATATACATTAAATATATTATTAAAAATAGTAAAAACAAAATAGAAGCTTGTGATATAAATTTATATAATTTATCTGTATTAATATTTTCCATCTATAATTTAAAATTATATAAATAAAATAAAAAAATTTTTTATTTTATTTATTCATTTCAGTTACATTCGCTCCAATAGGCGGCATTATCTTACGTGATGATTCAAATTCTCTTACTGAAATTGGATATCCTGATGTTAAACTTGGACATACAGGACACTCTTTTTCTACTTTACATACTGGAGCAGGTTTCATTGTAGGTGCCCATTTATCAGTAGATAATAATACATAATCTTGATCCCATTCATTTGTAAAACCTTTTCCATTCATACCTAATGGTTGTAATGAGGGGTCATTAGAAAATGAAATATTAGATACAGTAGATATTTGAGATACTGCTGGTGTATCTGTTTTATTACCAGATATTTGAACTAAACCTGATTCATTTGTTGAACCATCTAAATTTTCTATTAATTTTTCTTTTTTAATTAAATTTATTATTTTTTTAATTTGTTCTTCTGAGATTTCATTTGATTTTGGTTCAGATTTTGTATTAAAATGTTCTATATTCTTTTGTTTCATTTGTTCTTTTAATCTTAATTCTTCTTCTACATTTTTATTAGTTATTTCTTCATTTTTAGATAAAATAATTTCTGGTTGTTTATTGATTGGTTTTATTTCAATAATATTTTTTTTATCAGACTGAATATCAACCCTAAATGATTCATTATCATTTTCATTAGTACTATTTATTATTGTATCAATAAATAAATATGGTATTATTAATAATGCGATTATTAAATATTTTGAATTATTATCTAAACGATTTTTAGTTAAATAATTTACAGAAAAGATAATAAATAAAGAATATAATGTAAATTTAACTAATGAACTTAATATTATCATATAATAAATAAAGAATATTATTTTTAATTATTTATTATTTTTAGCATGTATAAAAAACATAATTACTATCAATAAAATTAATATAGTAATTAAAACTTGAACACTTATTAATAAAATAAAATACATTTTTACTTCCGATAATGTATTATGTACTGGTTTATATATATAATTTTCTAATATTTTTTTATTATCATCTTTACTTATCTCATCCAAACATTTTTTCCATACTTCTTGTCCAATTTGTTTTAACATATAGTATTATTAATTAATAATTATATATGTTATTTTTTTTCTAAAATTAACATATATTATGAAAGTATTAAGTGATCTCGTAACTTATATTAACAATTTACCCCCTACAAAAAGATTAATTCTTATTATTATTGTTATCGTTATTATAGTATTTTTAATAGATTTTGTTACAAAATCTATGAAATCAAATTATAGAAATGTTACAAATCATTCTATTGAAAATATGGATGATGGTGAAACAGATAACTCAAATACTGTATCTACCGAAAGTAATGAAAATAATAACACTCTCGCTCCCTCTATATCTGCACCTAATATGTTACCATTTCGTGAAGTAATGATGAATACAGATATATTAAATATATCATTATTTTATGCTGATTGGTGTGGTCATTGCAAGAAATTTATGACTGAAACATGGGGAGAATTAAAAGAAAAATATGGTTCAAGTAATGATGTTCAATTAAATCAAATTGATTGCACTAATGTAAAATCTGCAATTGAAACTCCAGCAGGTAAAAATGTTGAAGGATTCCCTACTTTAATTTTAAATTATAAAGATAAAAATGGTAAATATGTTGAAGAAGAATATAATGGTCCCAGATCATTTCAAGTTATTGCATCTGTAATTGATAAATTTACCGAATAATACTAATTATTTTGAATTTTAATTAATTTTAAAATAATTTGATATGATTTTGATTTTTCATTGATTTTTATCTTATCTACTTCAATATCTAAATTTAAGTCAGAATTTAGATCAATACTACTACTATCGAGATTTAATTCTTTATGAATAACAAATTGAATAAATTGTTTTTGATTAAAAATAATATTTGATTTTAATTCTAATCCAGATAATTCATTTTTTACAAATTCTTGTATATCTGTTTCCAAATTATAAATATAATTATCTGGATTCAAAACATTTAAATAATTTGTTGTAAAAAATTTTTTTATTCCTTGAAAACATTTTGTTTTTATTGTAAATTTAATCTTATTTTGATCTTTTAATATTAAATATTCTGTTTTACTTATTTTACCTAGATAATATGTCATATAATAATTTATAGAAAATATAAATTATTATTTAAATCATTTTTTATTGAAGCATAATTGTTGCAGATAATTTTACATTTTGATTATCTTGTAAAAAGTTTTGTAGGGATTCTACTGAATTAAAACTTAATATTCTACCACCACCCGTTTGTTTATTTTTTGCTTCTAAGTATTGTGCTTTCATTGCACGATATTCATTATAAAAAGGAACATTTGCATTACTTTCAGTGTAGTTTACATCTACACTTGTTTCACTTAAATTACCACCTGTTAATTTATTATTTTTTGCTTCTAAATATTGCATTTTCATTGCATGATATTCATTGTAATAAGGAATATTCGCTTTGCTTTCAGTATAGTTTACATCTACACTTGTTTCACTTAAATTACCACCTCTTTGAGATTTTCTAGATCCTTTTCTAGATGATTTTCTAGATGATTTTCTAGAGGATCTTCTTGATCCATATGAACGTCTAGTGGTTTTATTTTCTGTTTCACTATTTTTATTTGCTTTTTCGGCATCTATATTTTCTAATATTTTTACTACTTCCGCTAATTTATCTTTATTTTCTTTTACAAAATTTTTACTTTTTACCATTTCTAACATTAATTTTGCACGTTCTAAATGATTTGCTTCAGGATTCATTTCTTTTATTTTTCTATATGCAATTGATTTATATGCTCTCGCTTCAATTTCTGGTAATTTTAAATCTGTTTTTAAATATTCAATTGCAGATTGATGAAATTCATCTCCAGGTGATGGTTTATTTCTGCCACCATACATTTCAGATTCAAATATTGAATTATTTATTTGATTCAAACTTTCAAATGATTCTGTTGCAAGTGATAAAATATCATTTCTTGAAGGTATATAATTTTGAATATTCATTTTATATAATACTAGTATATAATTTTTTATTTGATTTATTTATCTTTAAAATATAAATTTAAACTTTTAGATCCTAATAAAAATCTTTTCTCTTCTTTATCAATAAACATACACGCTTTATAATTTCTACCATCAAAATATATAATTATTGATGGTATGGGCATTTCAACAGAATTAAAATTATTAATTTTTTTTGCTTTAAAATCTTCTAATAATAATAAATTATTATATATTACATTATTTAAGAATGTATATTTATTTTGTGTTTTAAATCCATCAAAATATATTGTTTTTAATATTTTTTCTATAAATACATTCGCACATGTTTGACGATCTTTGTCTAATAATAAATTTCTATATGCTTTTGATTTTGCAAATAAATATGCATGAATTAAAGATGTATTATTTTTACTTATTGTTTTTAGTACTTTAAATGTATTGTATATTAATGAACTGTATTCTTTAAAGGGATTTGTTTCTAATTCTAATCTTGGTTCTACTTTGTCAGCAATTGCAAATTCATTTTCTGCTACAAATAAAGTCATCCAATCATTTATTCTAAACTCATTATTTTCAGATTTAACATAATTTCTTATATCATCATATGGATAATTCAATGATGACTCTAATGGTATTGGTGAAAGACCTAGTAATGCAGCGAGAGATTCAGATGAAACTCCACTTGGTAATCTACTTGGACTTGGTGCTCTAGGTACACTCACTGCACTAGATGTTGCAAGTACTTGTCTTTCTGCAAGTCTCTCTGCATTCTCTGCATTTATCTTTGTTTGAATTGATCTAGAAAATCTTAATGCAGTCTCTCTATCCAGAATTGTTCCAATATCTTTTAATAAACAAATACTATAATGCCCTCCATTTCCATATATTACAATAAAAGGTGAACTAGGATGTTTATCAATTAATTGAAAATATCCCATTGGACTTAAAATTAATACATTTATTTTTAATATATCAGATAAAACACCTGGTACCGTACCAGCTTCTAAATTTTCATAGACATAAACGGTACCATCGGTTCTATCTGCTCTAACTGAATCTGATACAATAGCAGGTTCTGACATTAAGTCTCTTTGATCTGATTGAATAAATTTATTAAGATATTTTGTTCCTAATACGTGTCTTCTAAAAACATCACCACATATTTGACGATCTAAATCTGATAGTAAATGTTGATAAGGTCTAGATAATCCTAATAAAAATGCATGAATTAAACATGAACCTCCTGCTGGTGTATGTACAAGATTAAACGCTGCATTCACTTCAGGTGTAAAAATTTGAGGAAATGGTTCTAAAACAAAACTAGGTTTATCACGTGATACTGGACAATTATTTAAATCAATATATTCATTGACCCATCCTTTAACATCAAAAAGTTTACCTATATCAGTATCTCTCTCATAGATATCTATATTAATTGGAATTTTAATTTCTGGAAATAATCTATCGCTTGTATATAATGCACTTGAACCTGAGGCACCTGTTGAAAGTGTCGCAAGTTCTCTTTGTAATTTTTGTACTTCTTTAGTCATTCTTTCTTTATCATCAAGTACAATAATTTCAGATTCATGTAACATAACTTCTGGTCCACTTTCAAATACTATAGTATATAAAGTATCTTCACCTTCAGATATAACTATATCATTTATAGTACCTATTTGACTATGATAAATAATTTTTGTTTCTTTATTAAATTTTGATTTACTCCCTCCCTTTTGTTTTTTTTTTGTTTTTTTTTCTTCTTTTTCTTCT
>Ga0114973_10002213_pt1 | contig 14250 bp, 15 predicted proteins | sample M_140807_MF_Meta_FD_87025 | JGI IMG/M metagenome (GOLD analysis project Ga0114973, IMG submission 87025) | Freshwater microbial communities from Lake Montjoie, Canada to study carbon cycling - M_140807_MF_MetaG | ecosystem: Environmental > Aquatic > Freshwater > Lake | place: Lake Montjoie... | reverse complement strand
GTCAAGAGTAATTTCGCTGCCGATTTCCGCTGGTATCTGTTCTATTTTCAATTTTTCGCCTGCAGCAACTTTATACTGTTTGCCACCGGTTTTTATGACCGCGTACATGGTGTGAAACCTCAATTAATATCTACAATTAAGCTAATCCACCCTGGATGAGCTAAGCCGATTATTATATCTTGCATGACGAGCACTGTCAAAACCAACGACTTAAGCCTGATTTTGGCCCCAATTGCCTTAGATTTCAAGGCCTTAGATGAGCTCATTCGCCTGCGTTTAGCCTCAAAAGTTGCCTTAATTGATCAAATCTCGACTTACATCATTCAGGCGGGCGGAAAACGAGTTAGACCCGCCCTCCTACTCCTAGTCAACAAAGCTTTAGCCAATAATCAAGCAAACCCACATGCACTAGAGCTGTCAGCGGTAGTGGAATTTATCCACACGGCCACTCTATTGCATGATGATGTTGTTGATGAATCCACTCTCAGAAGAGGTCGAGAGACCGCTAATGCAGCCTTTGGCAATGCAGCAAGCGTGCTGGTAGGCGATTTTCTGTATTCGAGAGCTTTTCAGATGATGGTGGGGCCCAACGACCTCCGAGTTATGGAAATCCTGTCCGACGCCACTAATACGATAGCCGAAGGAGAGGTTTTGCAGCTTCTCAATATGAACGACCCCGAGGTCGATGAAGAGAGCTATTTACGGGTGATTCGCTATAAAACTGCTAAATTATTTGAAGCATCTACAGAGCTTGGGGCAATATTGGCCGGCGCTGATGAAAAACAAAGGGAGCGCTCTGCCGCTTTTGGTCGCCATATTGGCACTGCCTTCCAATTAATGGATGACCTACTGGATTACACCGCCGACGCCTCCCAAATGGGGAAAAATGCTGGTGATGACTTAAGAGAAGGTAAGCCTACGCTACCGCTCATTCATCTTCTTGAGAATGGCACTACCGAAGAACGCTTACTCGTTCGTGCGGCAATCGAACAAAATCAAGATTTGCCAGATGATGTCTTCCAACAGATTCTGAGTGCAGTTCAAAATTCTGGCGCACTGGATTACACCCAAGCCACTGCAAAGCGAGAAGTCGATCTCGCACTTGAATGCCTTAAAGAGTTTCCTCAAAATGAGGCAACAAGCGCACTACATGCCTTGTGTAGATACTCGCTGTCTAGGCAGACCTAAGCGCCAACGCTTTTCATTCTGATGTCACGCGCAGTAATACGCGCTTTTTCAGCCTCATCACGTAATCGCGCTATTTCCTCCGCACTCAGACGCTCTAGATTGGAATAGTCTAATTTCCAAGAGGGGTCGGAAGCCCAGATCAAAGGTGACTGCACTGTTGTGCGTGCGCTTGGAGCACTCTCTAGCAAACGCAGAGCCAATTCAAAATTGGAATCTTGTGATTGCTCATCATTAGGGAGCGCTGCAGCATTGCCCAGCGGGAAGTCGCTAAAGAGCAAGCGTGGCACACCGCAATACTCCACAATATCTTTCGCCGCGCCCATGATGACTGTGGGGATACCAGCCCCCTCCAAATAACGCGCCAATAAGCTTTGACTTTGGTGACAAATCGGGCAATTTGGAACTAGCACAGCAACATCAACATGGTCTACGCGCATCTTGCTCAGAATCAAGGGCGCATCCGTTTCCAGAGTGTGGCGTTGGCTACGATTGGTTGGCAAGCCGTAAAAATGTGGGGATAGGGATTGAATGCGCCCCTTTGCAACAGCCCGCTTTGCGGCACCAATTGGAAACCAACAGTTACTGTCTTGCATATTGGCATTGAGCCTATCAACACCGACATGCGCAATACGCAGGTCTACGTTCTCATCAGTTGCGTAAATATAGGGGTCATAAAACTTAGCCTCAGCGTTATAGGGTGCGTCAGGTCCTTGTGGACCCTTACTGGCATCAAAGGGCACGGCAGTAGTTACCAAACCCAGGGTCGATTGATTCAGAGGCTTTTGCAATGGAGTAAAAGGCACATCCAGGTAGTGCGCCCAAACATACGGCGTCTCATACCCCAAACCAAGATAGTAATTACGGGTACGCTCAATATAGCGAATTGGCTGATCCAATTCAGGTGCAAATAATAATTCAGAATGCTTGGCCATCAATCCATCCCTGTAAGATATTGCTTATAAATATTAACCATCAGGAGGATTCATTATGGCTCAATGGCTCAGGTTTCAACATCAAGGCAAGACCGGTTTAGGACAAGTACAAGGTGATCAGGTTGCCGTGTACACCGGTGATCTATTTAATCATCCGCAAGCCACTGGCGAGACATTAAAGCTATCCGATGTCACTATCGATATCCCCTGCATACCATCTAAGATGGTTGCTATGGTGGATAACTTTCATGCGCTTGTTACTAAGCTTGAGCATGCTGTGCCAGCAGAGCCTTTATATTTTCTGAAAGGCAATAATTCTTTCTTGGCAGCCAATCAAATCATCCGCACTCCCAAGTCCTACTCTGGAAAAGTGGTTTATGAAGGTGAACTTGGCATCGTCATCGGTAAAGCCTGTCATGAAGCTGATGAGGCTCAAGCAGCCAATGCTATTTTTGGTTACACCTGTATTAATGATGTCACTGCAATCGAGATTTTGAATCGCGATCCTGGCTACGCGCAGTGGACTCGCTCTAAGAGTTTCAATACCTTTGGTGTCTTCGGGCCTTACATCACTACTAATGTAGATCCAAGCAAGTTAACAATCAAAACCATTTTGAATGATCAAGAGCGTCAGAACTACCCCGTCTCTGACATGATTTTTCCAGCAGCAAAACTAGTCAGCCTTATATCTCAAGATGTGCCACTGCAAGCTGGCGACATCATCGCCTGCGGCACTTCTGTTGGTGTTGGCTCAATGAAGCCCGGTAGCAATGTCAGCATCATTATTGATGGTGTTGGCCGCCTAGATAATCGCTTCGAATAAATTATTCAGGCTATTGATCTAAAACCAAAGCCTCAAAACAAAAACCCATCACCATGTTTAGTGGTGAGAGGTTTTTAATATTCAATTACTTAGGTATTGAATCTAACTATTGCGGCAGATTCTTAGTAGCCAGAAACAGATGGCAATGCCAAACTTCCTTTAGAAGCTTGAACATTTTCATCAAGGTACTTTGTTAATGCAAAGACTGTATTGAGGCAAGGTGTTGGTATTTTGGTAATCTGGCCAAGCTCAATGACAGAACCTAATAAGGCATCAATCTCCAAGCTTCGACCTGCTTCCAAATCCTGCAACATAGAGGTCTTGTGTTTGCCCACTTTTTCTGCGCCAGCAATACGACGTTCAATGTCCACGCGGAAAGTGACACCCAACTTCTCGGCAATAGTTTGAGCTTCAGCCATCATATTGCGGGCTAACTCTTTAGTCAGTGGATATTGGCAAATGCCTTCCAATGTTCCGTGAGTCAAAGAGCTGATTGGATTGAAGGTCATGTTGCCCCACAATTTCAACCAAATCTCTGAGCGAATATCTTCTAGGATAGGTGACTTAAAGCCAGCAGCTGACATCATTTCAGACACCTTCTGAATACGCTCAGTCTGCTTGCCGTCCAACTCGCCCAATGGGAAGCGATTACCCTCCACGTGACGAATCACACCAGGAGCTTGAGTAAAGGTTGCTGGATACACTACGCAACCAATAATGTTGTTAGGATTGATTGAACTCTTAGCGACACCACCCGCATCGACCGTTTCAACGGAGTGATCCTGATAGTCGCCACCCAAGTTCTGGAAATACCACCAAGGGATTCCATTTTGCATCGGAATTAAAATCGTCTCCGGTCCCATGATTGCAGCAAGATCTTCGATAACCGGCTCAACCTGATGGGCTTTTACTGCCAAAATAACCACGTCTGGCGTTTCTGCATCCCGAATTTTTTCAACCGCTTTTACCTCTGCTACCAAAGGCTCAGGCTGGTCATCCATAATTAATGCAAGGCCACGCTCTTTAATTGCCGCCAAGGTTGCGCCACGGGCGACTACCGTTACGTCATTGCCAGCTCTAGCCAACATGACCGCAAGATAACCGCCAATCGCACCGCCCCCACCGATCACACAGATTTTCATAGGAAATCCATAAAGATAAATAATTTTTAATTAATCTCATATTAGAGGAGAACATTTAGGGGTGCAATAAAATATTGAGGTCCTACTTATCCAATGCGCCTGAGCTTGTTATTGGACTCGGTCTTGCTATCAATCCACCCAATAGCATGCCGACAATACTGACTAAAAGACCAGCCAATTGAGGAGGCAGAATTGCTGTCGGGGCAATGATTTCGCAGCTAATCCAAGTCACCAAACCCCCTAAAACAGCTAACAAACCGCCCAAAGAATTTGCTCTTGACCAATACACGCCGAATGCCAGGGGAACAAAAGCTGCCACTAGGGTGATCTTGTAGGCATTTTCAACCATCTTAAAAATAGATAGTTCTGAATTAATTGCAAAAAAGGTAACCGCTACCGTAAAACAGAGAACGGTGATTCGCATAATCTTCAGTAAGTGCTGATCAGTTAAATGCTTAAAAAACCCTCGCACAATATTTTCAGCGAAAGTGACAGAGGGCGCTAACAAAGTGGCACTGGCACAACTTTTAATTGCTGACAGTAAGGCGCCAAAAAACATGACCTGTGCAATCAGTGGAGCATGATTAAGGATAAGCTTAGGCAAAATCATTTGTGGATCACTGTCTATGTACTGCTTTACCAAATCAGGACTAATGATGGTTGCTGAATAAGCCAGGTATAGCGGCACAAAAGCAAATACGAAATACAAGACTCCACCCAATAAGGCTGCCTGAACAGCAATGTTGACGTTTTTAGAAGAGGTAATCCGCTGAAAGACATCCTGCTGGGGAATGGAGCCTAACATCATGGTGCACAAAGCCGCAGTAAAACCCAGAATGGAGGCTAAGTTCATATCAGGCCAAAAATTAGAAAATTGACCTGCTGCGAGTGCATGATCGAAAACGATACCCACCCCTCCAGCTTGGGTTGTCATTTCTCCACCGATATAGAGCATGCCCACCACAATAATGATCATCTGGATGAAATCGGTTATGGCTACCGACCACATACCGCCAAACAAGGTATAAATCAGCACACTCCCAGCGCCAATCAACATACCGGCAGTTTGCGTAATACTGCCATCGGAAACTACATTAAAAACCAAGCCGAGTGCTTTAATTTGAGCTGAAACCCAACCTAAATACGAAATCACAATACAAAGGGTCACCAGCACTTCAACCGTACGACCGTATTTCTCTCTAAAGAAATCACCGATAGTAAGCATTCGACGGTTATAGAGGTGACGAGCAAAAAACAGGCCCACCAATATGAGGCATAAGGATGAGCCAAAGGGGTCAGATACGATTCCGCCTAAACCCTCTTTTAAGAAGGTTGCAGGAATGCCTAAAACTGCCTCCGAGCCAAACCAAGTGGCAAATACGGTAGCGGTAACAATAGGCAAAGGAAGGCTATGACCTGCTGCGGCAAAGTCAGCAGTATTTTTGACTCTAAGCGCAGCCCATAGGCCGATACCTACAGAAACCACCCAATAGATGATGACAAACCAAATCAACATCGCCTAATTTCTCCTTCTGGAATTTGCACAAATTATATGGCTTTGTTACTTATGTCATTTAAGCAATTAGGGTTAAATTTGGGCATGCTGGTCTGACATAATTCAGGGGTGAATTCCGCCATGCGCCCTAAAGAGAACCCCAATAGCGATTTAGCCTATCAAAAAGCGATTTTGGGTTCTGTATCGCGCACTTTTGCGCTCACCATTCCTCTCTTGCCACCAGAGATTGAGGTGGTAGTTGGCAACACCTACTTGCTGTGCCGTATTGTCGATACAATCGAGGATGCGGCTGAGCTCAATCCAGCAGAAAAGCAGAATTTATCTAAGCTATTTTTGGAGGCAACGCTAGGGACTATTCCAGTAGCGTCATTTGTAAGCCCCTGCCTAGATGCCTTAAGAGGCTACTCCAATATTGATGAGCTGGATTTAATTGCGCACACCCCTACTGTTCTGCGGATTCTACATACTTTCCGGGATAGAGATCGGACAGCTATTAGCCACTGTGTTTCGATTATGTCTGATGGTATGTCCCATTTTCATACTCGACAAACGCAAGAGGGTTTAAGAGACCTTGCAGAATTTGAAGAGTATTGCTACGTGGTAGCTGGCGTAGTGGGAGAGTTGCTCACAAACATCTTTAGCCATTACTCGCCAGAGTTTGCAAAACGCATTCAAGGACATGAGCAATTAGCCATCGCTTTTGGTCAAGCCTTGCAAATGACCAATATTTTAAAAGACTCACCAGCAGATCGTGCACGTGGCGTTTCCTGGAAGCCAGCGCAGATGAGCCAAGTAGAGCTTCTGAAGATTGCCTATGAAAAACTTCAAGACTCTATGAGCTACATTATTTTGCTTCCGGAGAATGAAATAGGCATGAGGCGCTTCTGCTTCCTAGCCTTTGGGCTTGCCGTAATGACACTTGAAAAAATTGCCAGTAGAAAAGAATTTAGTAATCAGTCTGAGGTAAAACTTTCTAGAAATTCTGTTTGGATTTTTTATGCCTTCACAAAGATCGCGACTGGGAATGAACTCCTGATGAAATCATTCTTTTATGCGGCATCTAAGCAACTCAGAAAACTCTCAGCAAAAAATACTTAGAGCACACCCTCGTGCTTTAAAAGCCAAATTTTGATCTGGCGATAAAAGCCCGGACTATTCTCTTTCATAAAACCCCCAAGACCTTGAGCGGAAACTACTCTATGGCAAGGGGTCACCAAAGGGTAAGGATTGGCACCGCAAGCGGTCCCAACTGCACGAGGCCCACTTTTAATCTTTTTTGCAATCTCCCCATAGGTCATTACCTTTCCCACCTCAATGCCCAGAGTAGCATTCCAGACTTTTTGCTGGTGGGCTGTTCCGGCAGGCTTGAGCGGGACATCAAATGTTGATGAAGCGTCATTGAAGTATTGAGCACACTGCTTTGAGAAAGCTTTCGCCAAGGCATTTCCCGGGGAAATCAAGGCAGTATCTGGCGGCAGATAATCGATTTTTGAGATCATCAAACTCCCGTCCACTAGCTCTGTTTGCACGCCTAGATGCCCAAAAGGGGCGGATATAACGCAATACTCGATTGATCCAAGGCTAGACATGCAGAAGATTCTGACACAGATTGAGGGATAAATTCTCACAGGATTCCGATATAGCTATAGCGAGCGAAATGGCACTTTGCTATATTGGTTGTTCCTTATTCTTTGCAGGCACAACTGATGGACACTTTTTTTGATGATTGGCCTTTTATTAGCCAAGTCGCATTAGTCCTATTTTTACTCGCACTATCCGGCTTCTTTTCGATGGCCGAAACCAGCATGCTGTCATCCAATCGTCATCGCCTGCGGGCCATGGCTCATGGTGGTAATGCTGGAGCTGCACTTGCCGAACGACTATTAAAGCGAATGGATTCACTGCTTTCAGTATTGCTGATATCTAATAACCTCATCAATACCATCCTACCAATTTTAGTTACTGGTATTGCTTTACATATTTTTGGCGATAGCGGCCTGGTGTTATCCATTGCCACCTTGGTTGTTGCTCTACTCATCATTATTTTTAGTGAGATCACTCCAAAAGTAATCGGCGCAGCCTTTCCAGAAAAAATTGCGAGTAATGTTGGCTGGCTCATTCTTCCTCTCACCTTTGTACTCAAACCACTACTCTGGTTCATTAATAGCTTTGTATCAGGGTTGATGAAGGTCTCAGGATTACAAGCTTCAACTGACAAGGGAGTCATGAGCAAAGAAGAGTTGCGTAGCTTAGTTTTAGAATCTAATCGATTTGTTTCTGCACACCATCGCAATATCTTGCTAAATCTTTTCAATCTTGAAAATATTTTGGTTGATGATGTGATGACACCGCGTTCGAAAATCGAAGTATTAGATCTCTCTCGGCCAATTGACGAGGTGATAGAACAATTAGAAACCTGCTATCACAACAAACTTCCAGTATGTGATGGCGACTCTGAGCGCATTGTCGGCATTCTATCTGTAAAAAAAGCACTCTCATTACTAGGTAATGCAGAGCTTCATCATGAAGACTTCAGATCTCTGCTCAACGTGCCCTATTTTATTCCTAGTGGTACGCCTGTTCTGCAGCAGATGCAATTTTTCCAAGACAACCAACAGCGACTTAGCTTAGTCGTAAATGAATATGGCGAAGTCCTCGGTCTAGTAACTTTTGAAGACATTGTTGAGGAACTTATCGGCGAGTTCACTACCTCGTTCTCTAATCTATCTAATGAACCTCATTGGCTTGCTGATGGAACTTACCTTGCTAGCGGTACCGCCTCATTGCGAGATTTAAATCGCCTTCTGAAGTTGGATCTCCCACTCGATGGGCCGCGCACCTTAAATGGTCTAATTCTAGAAAAGCTCGAAGCTATTCCTGATTACGATGTCAGCATTCGAATTGCTGGCGTGGTGATGGAAATCGTGCAGTTTGATGAGCAGGGCGTAAAAACAGTGAAGCTATACCAGCCCCTCGCTCAAACGAACCAAGATTGAGCGACTTACTGCATGACTCTCACATTATTCGGACTTGGCATGACATCGCTGTTAATGCATTAAATAATCGGGCTACGGATATTCATATTGAGGCGAGATCTCAAGAAACAGTAGTGCGCACGAGGATCGATGGTCGCCTCACTCTACAAAACCAATACCCCATTGATTTTCATGAACGTCTAATCACGCGCATCAAAATATTGGCACGTCTTGATATTGCAGAAAAACGTCTTCCTCAAGATGGTCGCCTTGTGATTGGCTATGACTTTAGCCACCCCAATATCGATTGCCGAGTATCCATTCTTCCCACCTTGCATGGTGAAAAAGCGGTTGTACGTATTTTGCCTAGCCGTTTGGAAGAGTTGGCGCTGGATCAAATTGGCTTACTGCCAGAGCAACTAGGAATAGTTCAAGAGTCCATTAGCCAAACCAATGGATTGATTCTGGTGACGGGGCCTACCGGAAGCGGTAAGACGCGAACCTTGTACAGCTGTTTGAGCTCATTGAATCACGTGCAACGCAATATTTGCTCGGTTGAAGATCCGATTGAAATTCGACTACCTAGAATAAATCAAGTAGCTTATCACCCAAAAGCAGGGTTAGATTTTCTAACTATTATTCGCGCACTCCTGCGCCAAGATCCAGACGTCATCATGATTGGTGAAATACGGGATTCCGCCAGTGCACAGCTTGCTATTCAGGCAGCACAAACCGGGCATTTAGTTTTAAGTACTCTTCATACACGTAATGCCATTGGTGCATTAAGCCGACTTAAAAGCCTCGGGGTAGATCAAGAGTCTATTAAATCTTGTCTTCGCTGCGTCAGTTCTCAAAGATTAATTCGTAAACTCTGCAATCAATGTAATCTCAACCTGAGTAAGGCGCCTTGTAAGCTTTGTAAGGGATCTGGCTATTTTGGACGTATTGGCGTCCATGAGGTGCTGGGAAGCAAACATTTATTTGAATCAGCTCAAGCGCTTGATATCCACTCAGCAGGAATGCAACTACTCAAGTCCGGCTTAGTAGATCAGATATCGCTAGATGCCGAGCTTGGCACTTGGCATTAGTCTGAATGCTTTTCAAAAAAACACTTAGCAAATCTGAGCAACTCCATTTTGCAGAGCAGATGCTCGCCCTGCTTCAGGCTGGACTTCCCTTGCTTAATGCCATCCAGCTACTAATTCAATCTGCACCAAAATCCTGGCAGGCTTGGCTAGAGGATGTTCGTACACAGCTTCAAAAGGGCAATAGCTTTTCTTTTTGCCTAAGCGCACAAGATGGAAAATTCTCCCCAGAATTTTCTAATCTCATCAGGGTTAGCGAGAGAACCGGTGATCTTGGCTTGGCGCTACGCACAATTTCACAACAACTCGAAGCCCAGATTGAGCTACGAAGAAAAATACAGCAGTCCCTAACGTATCCCATCATTACTTTAGGAACATCTTTTCTACTTGTCTTGGTGATGATGATCTGGGTTGTGCCGGTGTTTAAAGAAGTCTTTGGACATTTTCAGGCTGAGCTACCAACCCCAACCAGAGTCCTCATCTCTATCTCAACAGGTGTCCAAAATTACTTTATAGAAATATTGCTGGGCATTCTCTTAATGGCTACAGGCTTTGTGTATACCTGGCTCAAATTAAGCTCACTCCAAAAATACTGTGATGCCCTCTTATTGCGCATGCCATTCTTTGGCAATCTCTTTAGACTGGCAACGCTGAGTCACTGGTGTCGTACCTTGGGCCATTTATTGGAAACGGGTTTACCGCTCCCAGATGCTCTGAGAGTTACCGCACAATCCTCCAATCACTGGGTGAGTCATGACTTTAGTGCCGAGATATTTAAACATCTTACTCGTGGCTGGCCCTTGGGAGAATCACTCAAACGAGCCGATCCTCAGTCAAGAATTCTTGATGTAGAGACATTACTGCTACTTCACATCGGCGCTGAAAGTGGCGCATTGGCTGAGATGCTTAATAAGCGTGCTATCACACTGGGCTCCCAGCTAAGTAGCCGACTCAGTGCACTCAGTCAAAGTTTAGAGCCCGCATTAATTCTATTTGTTGGCGCCATTATTGGCAGCTAAGTCATAATCCTATATCTACCCATTTTTAACTTAGGGCAAATCGTTTAGTGGATCCCACAGTAAGTATCTTGATAATTCAATCTCTGCTGATAATGGCTTTGCTGTACTTAGCTTATATTGATTGGCGCACTTTCCGCCTGCCGAATGTAATCACCCTCCCCTTGATTATTCTAGGGATTGCTTTTAACGCATTCTCAGACTTGCGCTTTACTACCCCAAGCTCAGCATTTATTGGAGCATTTCTAGGGTATGGTTTTTTATGGGCATTAAATACTAGCTATCGCCTCCTGAAAAGCCGGGATGGGATTGGTATGGGTGACGCGAAGCTCTTAGCGGCGCTGGGTGCATGGCTAGGCTGGAGCACCCTACCTAGCATCCTCCTTATGGCTTCTGTTACAGGGGTGCTGGGTGGCATCATTTGGCTCAAATTGCGAAGAGACCATTTACGGGAAGCATTTCCTTTTGGCCCCTTTTTAGTTATTGCTGGCATCATTGAGTTGTTATGGCCTCAACTCATTCAAACTTGGATTCTGCCCAATCTGATCTAAAAGCCTTGAAAGGGGAAATTCCTCTCATTGGCTTAACAGGTGGCATTGGGTCTGGCAAAACGGAAGTGGGTAACCTGCTGGGTGGGCATGGAGCCGGGATCATTGATACAGATAAGATCGCACATCAAATCACTGCTCCTGGTGGAAGAGCCATTCCATTGATTACCAAGGCTTTCGGTGCCGACTTTATTGATCCCCAAGGCGCTCTTGATCGACCCAAAATGCGGTCTGTAGTATTCGAAGATCCTAGCGCACGCCAGGTTTTAGAGCAAATCACCCACCCCTTAATTCAAGAGGAAACTGCCAAGCAAGCTCTTGAACTAGCGAAGTCTGGAGTGCCCTACCTGGTTTTTGTGGTTCCCCTGCTAATTGAATCTGGATTTTGGATCAAGTTCATTGACCATCTTGTGGTGGTGGATTGCCCAGAAGAAACCCAAATTCAACGAGTGATGCACCGCAACAATATGACACGCTCCGATGTGGAAAATATTCTCAAAGCACAAACTACCAGAAATGATCGTCTAACACTGGCCAATACTGTTATTGAAAATCAGGGTGGCTTAGATGAGCTCAAACCAGCAGTTTTAAAACTACACCAACAATTGCTCAAAATTTTAGAAGAACCTTTAAGTTCGTCATAGAATATAGGCTTGTGATTGTCTACGAGTACCCCTTCAATGAATTAGTTCGAAGCATGCTTCGGCTAGAGTATTTGTTCGCCCGCTTTAATCACTTCCTCCGATCCGATGATCCCGAGCTACACCACAATGCTATTGCCATGTTGTTTGACTTAGGTGATATTGGTTCTCGAGGCGATATCAAATCCCTGCTCCTCAAAGAATTTGAACGTCAAAAATACACTTTAAATGGTTTAAAGTCTTCCCAAAAAGTGGACCAAGAAGCGCTTACACAAACTCTTTCTGAAATTGACAAAGCTGCGCAAAATATTAATCAGTCTGTGGGTAAGCCTAACGCTGCAATTACTGAGAGTGAGTGGCTGAATGCTATTCGGACTCGATTAAATATTCCTGGTGGGACAAGTCCAATTGATTTACCTAGCTATCATGCCTGGAAAAATACTTCCTCTACTCAACGTAGGGAGTTATTAGACAAGTATGTTGCGCCACTTTTGCCATGGCATGAAGCTTGCCAAATTTTCTTAAGACTACTGCGCCAGTCTGGCGAGGCTAAAGATGTTGTAGCACATCATGGTGCTTATCAACAGGCTCCATCAGGCAAGGTATATCAATTAATGCGCATTGCTGTTGAAGATGACACCCTCTTCTCAGAAATCAGCGCCAATAAATATCTACTATCGATTCGCTTTCTGAAGATCGATCAAGATAAAAAGTCGCAGACCATCAATGAGGATGTGCCTTTTAGACTCACCCTCTGCCAGCTCTAAATCTTTAGCTGTTTGAGCTTTTCCAGCATGGGCCATGCTGCGGGCAATAAGGGCTCTACAGTCGGATGTCCATCTCCAAGCAACTGCCAAGAGAGCGCCTGGCCCTCACAACCTGTAGGTACTCCAGACCATTTTCGAATGATGCTGACATGTAACCGTACATAAGCATGTGGATAGTCATGCTCTAAGGTAACTAACTCTTCGCTAGATTCAATGTCTATTCCAAGCTCTTCTTGCAATTCACGTTTTAGTGCTGCGAATACAGATTCACCGGCTTCAATTTTTCCGCCCGGTACTTCCCAGTAGCCAGCATAAGGTTTGCCCTCTGGACGCTGACCCATAAGAAAACGACCTTCTGCATCCAACAGAATTCCGGCAGCAACTTCTGTCACAGGGCGATGAGAGTCACTCATGAAAATAATTAAGCAGTATGCGAGCCGGCCCAGTGCTTAGCAAACTGCCAAGCTACGCGACCAGAACGTGAGCCACGCTCTAAAGCCCAAACCAATGCTTCGGCTCTAGCACCCTCAATCTGCGGATCACTCAAACCAAAATGGCGTAACCAATGGGCCACAATTTCTAGATACTCATCTTGTTTTGGTGGATAGAAAGAGAGCCACAAGCCAAAACGCTCTGATAGCGAAATTTTTTCCTCCACCACTTCGCCTGGATGAATTTCTCCATCATCGCCATGAACATAACTCTCATTGTCTTTCATATACTCAGGCAAGAGATGGCGTCGGTTAGAAGTGGCATAAATCAAAATATTGTCTACCTGAGCTGACACAGAGCCATCTAAAGCAGACTTCATCGCCTTATAACCAGACTCACCATTTTCAAATGAGAGGTCATCACAAAAAATAATGAATCGCTCTGGTCGATCAGCCAATAAATCGGTGATATCAGCCAAGTCAGCTAGATGCTCTTTTTCAACCTCAACCAAGCGCAAGCCCTGGCTAGCAAACTCATGCAAGCAAGCTTTAATAAGCGATGACTTTCCTGTACCACGTGCGCCCGTTAACAAAATATTATTAGCAGGTTTCTTCTGAATAAAATTTTTCGTATTATCACGAATCGCATCACGTTGACGATCGATATTTTTTAGATCTTCAAAGGAGATATCAGCCACATGCTTCACTGGTTGCAAAAATCCAATGCTTCCAAATATGCTATCGCGACGACGCCATCTAAAAGCAGTCGAAGATTTCCACTGCTCTTCGGTCAATGCTTTAGGCAGAAACGTCTCAAGATGACTTAAGAGTTGCTCTAATTTTTCATTCATTTCACGAATTCCTATGAGCGGTAATCAGCATTAATAGAAACGTAGTCATGAGATAAGTCACAGGTCCACATTGTTTCTTGCGCTAATCCACGACCCAAGTCAATCTTGACAGTAATTTCTGGCGCCTGCATCACCCTTTGACCATCAGCCTCTTGGTAATCAGGGTTGCGGCCACCATTCTTGGCAACCCATACATCTCCGAGCCACATTTGTACTTGGTTCACATCAAGATCCGTAATACCAGCATATCCAATCGCAGCAAGGATACGGCCTAGGTTTGGATCGCTAGCAAAGAAGGCCGTCTTTACTAAAGGGGAGTGGGCAATTGCCTCTGC
>Ga0114973_10002211_pt1 | contig 14255 bp, 18 predicted proteins | sample M_140807_MF_Meta_FD_87025 | JGI IMG/M metagenome (GOLD analysis project Ga0114973, IMG submission 87025) | Freshwater microbial communities from Lake Montjoie, Canada to study carbon cycling - M_140807_MF_MetaG | ecosystem: Environmental > Aquatic > Freshwater > Lake | place: Lake Montjoie... | reverse complement strand
GGCTCTCCATTGATGGTTGAGGGCGATTCACATGGACTTCTGCGCCATCTTCTCCGTTTAGCTGCCCAGGCCGAGGCACTTGATTGCCTCTTCCCCACCAACAAAAAAGCCCCAGCTATCGCCGGGGCCCTAGGTCTCAGAGCTCGTCAGCCTCACCCCTTCGGAAACCGCAGCTCCCAGAAGGCTGCCCCAGGCTCCATGTCGCCTGGCCATTGGTCTGCTCATACACCTGCTGGGCCTTGAGCTGAGTCTCCAACTCCTGAGCCTCAGGGCCTACTGCCATTGGCGGCGGCCAGCACCGCGGTGCAGCTGGACGCCTCCGGGGAGCCGGTAGCCGCCTTCACCTCCCGGGGGCAGGAGGTGGCGCAGGTCACCGCGTTGCGGTCGTTCCCCTGGTCTGCCTCATCGGGATGTCCTCCTGCTCGCTGCTGGCCGCCGGCCAACCCCGCTAGTCTTACCAGGTAATACTTGCTTGTGTTCGGCTGTGGATGCTTCCAGCAGCTGCTCGATGACCAGCAAGGGGCAGGTCACCATCCCCAAGGCCCTGCGCCAGCAGCTGGGTTTGGCCCGGGGCAGCCGCGTCTGTTTCGAGTTGGTGGGTGACCACATCGAGGTGCGCCCCTTCAAGCCGCAGCAACCTCTGTCCACCAGTGGCTTTGGTCTGCTCAAGAGCCAGCGCCCGCCGGTGCCGGTCGACTTCGATGCCGCCAGCCTGTTGCGGCCGTGATCGGGCTTGATACCAATGTGCTGGCCCGCTACTTCGTGGATGAAGCCGACGCCGACCGTGCCACCGCAGCCCAGCGTCAAGCGGCGCGCCAGTTGATCGAATCCGGCCAGGAGTTGTTTCTGCCCAAGACCGTGGCCCTGGAGTTTGAGTGGGTGCTGCGCGGTTATTACGGCTTCGCGGTGGAATCGGTGCTACAGGTGTTCGAGCAGCTCCTGAATCACACCTGTCTCAGCGTCGAAGACCGGCCGGATCTGGAGCAGGCGCTGGCTGGGTTGCGGTCCGGCCTCGATTTCGCCGATGCTCTGCATCACGCCAGTTGCCGCGACTGCGAGGTGATCGCCTCCTTCGATGATCGTGGTTTCGCCCGGCGCATCCGCCAGCTCAACCTGCCGCCTCCGGTGGTGGTGCCAACGGCCCGATGAACCGCAGGCTCCAGGCACCAGCTGGGGCAGGCCATCGGCGCAGCGGCTTCGGCGATGTTGATCAGGGACATGGCACGGAGTCGGCCGGCTCAGGAATGCGGAGGTGGTTGAGACGGGAGATCAGATCAGCGATGGAATCGTCCTTGGCGGGGTGGGTCCTGTTGCTCACCAGCTGGCGGCCCACGACGTGGGCGCCGAGGTGGGCCAGCTGCAGCCTCAGGGCTGTGAGCACGGTGTGGCCGCCTCCGCCGGAGTGGGTGGCCATGGCCACGGGGCGGCCATTGAACAGGGCTCGGAAGTCATCGCCTTGCACGGAGAGCCAGGCGATGGCGCTGGTGAGCACCGGCGGGATCGAACCGTTGTATTCCGGCGTGCAGATCACCCAGCGTGGGGCGGCGGCCAGCTGGGCCTGCAGGGCCGCCAATGCCGCCGGTGTTCCGGCCGCCTGGGCCTGAGGCGTGAACAGTGGCAGGTCGATGGCGCTCAGATCGAGGACTTCGGCGATTTGGCCCTGCACGCGGGCGGCCGCCGCAAAGCGCTCCGCCAGCAGCAGGTTCTGGCCGTTGCTGGCGGCGATCACCAGCACATCACAGGTCGGCGTCGATGTCATGGAGTGGTTTGCAGGTGCTTCTGAGGGGACTAGGCATCGTCCTCGCCACTGTCGCTGTCGTCCGCATCGTCTTCGTCGTCTTCGCCGAGGACCTCTTCCACAAGTTCCCGGGCGGTCTTGAGGCGAGCACTGTCGGCAGCCCAGACGGCGATGCTGATGGCATTGGGCTGCTCGTCGCCAAGGAATTCTTCCAGGTTGTCCAGATGGTGCTCCTCGACAAAGTTCAGCAGCACCAGGCTGATCTTCAGGGCATCCTCAGGGCTGATTTCGGCGGCCTCCATGGCATCGAGAACCTGCTGGATCGCAGGATTCAGGTCGTCGTCTGGCTGGCCAGCGTGGTCTTGCCTGCTCATGGTTTGGTCTCCTAGGTCGTTTCCACCATGAACGACCCTGGGCCGGATCGAAGCCCTGAGGGATGCCATGTCTTGTATCGGTGGCAGCACGAGCCTTGGCACCGTGCCCCGAATGGCATGGGCCCTCCCGGAATCGGCAGAACCTCCTCCGCGCCCATGAGCGCCAGGGCCTGACCGGCGCTCGCGCCACCGAGAACGGTGGTCCAGAGGACGGCATGACCGCCAGAACAATGGCGTCGTCCGGGATGCCGCAGAGAGAGGCGGCAATGCAGCATTCCCTTGCCGTGATGAGGCTTGAAATCAGACTTCAGATTTCATCGATGGGCTGACTCTCTATGGCCCTGCTGGGTCAATGTTCGACCTCCAGGCCGATCCAGGTGAGAGCAACAACGTGGCCGCGCAGAACCCTGAGGTGGTGCGCGATCTTGAGGCTCGCCTGCTGGCCTATGCCAAGCAGCAGAAGATGAGCGAGTGGTTGAAGGCCCAGCCCGACTACCTCGGTGCCCAGGGCAAGACCATCCTCGATCCCGACTTCGACATCGACGACGGCGGACTCTCCGATCTGAAGCCTGTGCTTCCCAAGCCATGAAGGCCCATTCTATCTCCTGGCCGTGGTGCTCCTGTGTCTGCTGCTGTTCAGCGGTGCGTTCTCTCGGGCTTGGGCCCGTCCCAGCGCATCATCCAGCTCAGCCGCCACCCTCACCGACGGTTCGGTGCTGCCCTTCCCGCCCGTGTCGAGCGCCAGCATTGCCAGAGCTTTCTGAAAACAACCGATCGATTTCACCGCCGTTTGCGTTGCTTTCGCTTCGCTATCGGCAATCCCGTGAATGGCCAGGCTTCCATGAATGCAAGTCCGCTCGGTGCGGCGACCCTGACCGCGAGCCTGCTGGCACTGCTGCCGCTGCCGGCCCGGGCCCTGGATCGCCTCTACATCAACGGCTCGATTCTCACCATGGTTGGGGAGCGTCCGAGCTATGTCGAGGCACTCGGTGTGGACAAGGGCAAGATCGTGTTCGCCGGGCCCCGGGATCGGGGCCTGGCGCTGAGGACGGCGACCACACGGATCATCGACCTTCAGGGCAAGGCCCTGTTGCCCGGCTTCATCGATGGCCACAGCCACTACATCAATTCCCTGTTGGTGGCCAACCAGTGCAAGCTCTACGCGCCTCCCGCCGGTCCCGGCAAGGATGTGCCCACCATCCTCGCCGCCCTGAAGACGTGCGCCACCGAGCGAGGGCTGAAGAAGGGTGAACTCCTGATCGGCTACGGCTACGACGACACGGTGATGCCCGGTGGCCGTCTGCTCAACCGAGGCGATCTCGACGAGGCTTTTCCAGGCAACCCGGTGCGGATCGATCACGTGTCGATGCATGGCGCGGTGCTCAACAGCCTCGCCCTGAAGAAGTACGGGATCAGCGCCGCCACCCCCACCCCGGCGGGAGGCGTGATCGTGCGCAAGCCCGGCAGCCAGGAGCCCTGGGGGCTGATTATGGAAACGGCGTACCTGCCGGTGGTCGAACAGAGCGAATCGCTCACGGCCCAGCAGGAGGTGGACTGGAGCCGGGCGGGCCAGATGCTCTATGCCCAGAACGGCATCACCACCGCCCAGGATGGGGCCACCCACCTGCCCCAGATCGAGACGATCAAGCGGGCCTCCGATGCCGGCGCCAACCTGATCGACGTGGTGGCCTATCCCTTCATCACCGACCTCGACAAGGTGCTGGCCGTGATCCCGGCGAGCCAATGGGGCCGCTACAACAACCGCTTCAAGATCGGTGGGGTGAAGATGACCATCGACGGCTCCCCCCAGGGCCGCACGGCCCTGTTCTCCACCCCTTACCTCACGGGTGGGCCTGCGGGCGAAAAGAATTGGCGGGGGGAACCCACCTTTCCCCAGGACCTGGTCGACAAGGCGGTGAGCAAGGTGTATGGCCTGGGCGTGCCCCTGCTGGCCCATACGAACGGCGATGCAGCGATTGACATGTTCCTGAGGGCCTACGAATCCGCCCGCAAAGGCGACTTCACGCGGCCCTGGAATGTGACCACCATCCACACCCAGTTTCTGCGCAAGGATCAGATTCCCAGCTTCGTGAAGTACGCGATCCGTCCGTCCTTCTACACCCTGCACACCTACTACTTCGCCGACGCCCACATCGCCAACCGCGGCCGCCAGCAGGCCAGCTTCATCAGCCCGATGCGCGATGCCATTCATGCCGGTCTGCGCCCCACGAACCACACCGATTTCGTGGTGGCGCCACTCGATCAGCTGTTCATGCTCTGGTCGGCGGTGAACCGCATCTCCCGCTCTGGCGAGACGATCGGACCGGATCAGCGCATCAGCCCCTATGAAGGCTTGAAGGCGATGACCGCCTGGGCAGCCGAGCAGTATGACGAGCAGGCGAGCAAAGGCACGCTCGAGGTGGGCAAATTGGCCGATCTTGTGATCCTTGAGCGCAATCCGCTCCAGGTGGCGCCGATGGCGATCAAGGACATCAAGGTGGTGGAGACGATCAAGGAAGGGGTCACCATCTATCCCCTGCCCCCCGGTGGACTCCAACCCATCGCCGCAGCTCCCTCCACGAAGACCTACCGGTTGACCGCCCATTCCTGCGACATGGACGATGTGAACCAGGCCGCCGGCAGGGAGTGGACCCTCGTGTCCCTCCTGGACCAGCCCGTCACCACCGCCAGCCCCCCCACCCTTAGGGCCGCCGCTGGCCGGCTCACGATCTTCGGTGGCGTCAATCGCCTCAACGGCTCGGTCGCGCTGGTGGGCGACCAGGTGGTGATCGGCGACCTGGCGACCACGCGGATGGCCGGGCCGCCCGATCGGATGGCGCTGGAGGAGCGCTTCGCCAGCACGCTGCGCACGGTGAACCGCTTCCACGTGCGCGGCTCCAGGCTGGAGCTCCTCCGCGACACGACCGTCGTGGCCACCTTCCGCGCCCGGAACTGACGGTCGCCACTCTCTCCAGCCTCAGCTCAGCGTTACCTCGGATGTTGCGGCCACACTGAAGGGTTCGAGGGCATCGGGCCCACGGACGCCTTCGGGGGCCCCACGTCCACCGCGACCAAGTCAAGTGTCAGTGGCTGCCTGGGGCCGCCGGACAGCACGGGCGTGAAGGTGTCGGTGGTGAACAGCAACCGCTCGCCCAGGTGCACCGTGGCCCGCACCGTGTAGCGCCCCGCAGGGCTCACATCGCCGTCGCGGTAGGGGATGGAGAAGCGGAACGGCGGTTGGCCGGCCGGCTGCAGGCGCACACGGCCGAGTTCCCGTGCCGGGGCATCGGCGATCGCGACATCGATCAACACCGCCTCGAACGCCGCATCCGGCGGCAGGGCGATCTGTTCGCGGTACGCGGCGGTGCCGGTGAGATTGCCGGCCAGGGCCGAAACCGGCAGCGCCAGCGCCGCCAGAGCAAGGGCGCCTGCGGTTGTGATGGCGATGGGGATGGAACGCAGCTGGCTCCATGCATGCCCCTGGGCAGGAGCAGCCTCACGATGGGCACGGGACCTGAACATCGCCGCTGGCGGTGGGGGGGGGACTCACTGGCATCGTGGCGTAGCCCAAGCAGATCGATGCCCAACCCTGAATTCCTGCCTCCCTGGCGAGCACTGCTGCGCGGGGCCCGCGAACGGGAGGGGCGCGCCCCCCAGGCCCGCTGGCTGCAGCTGGCGAGTGTGGCCGCCGATGGCACGCCACGGGTTCGCACCCTGGTGTTCCGCGGCTGGGCCGGACCTGCGGCGCTGGATCTGCTCACCGATGCCCGCAGTGCCAAGCCGGCCGAGCTTGCTCTGCAACCGGCCGTGGAACTCTGCTGGCTGCTGCCCAGGGCCCGCGCCCAGTTCCGCCTGCGGGGGCTGCTGCAGCAGCTGCCAGCCGAACTCGAGCTCCAGGAACGCCAGCGGCACTGGCAGGCCCTCACCCCGGGCGGTCGTGCGGTGTGGGGCTGGCCCTGCCCGGGAGCGCCCCTGGATCGTGAGGCCCCCTTCCCGAGTGAGCTTCCTGATGAGGCCCTGCTGCTCGAGCACTTCCAGCTGTTGCGCATTGCCTTGTTGCAGGTGGAACTGCTCGAACTCACGGAGCACCCCCATCGCCGCCGGTGCTGGCGGCTGGAGACGCAGTGGAGCGAGGAGCCGCTGAACCCTTGACCCACAGCGGGGCGCTCTGGCCCTCTGGGGCGGCTGCTGGGCTAGGCGGAAGCTGGGTGCCTGGCTGGCGTTCAGCCCTCCAGCAGGTGCGGTGCGATCAGCGCACAGCACTCATCCACAGCCTCTTTACCTCGCACGGCTGGACCCATCACCCCGATCAGTGGCCGGCGCCTGCTCATGCCACCTCCGGCGCCCAGCCGCGGAGGCGCGTCATGTCGTCTGTTCAGCCACTGCAGCGATCGATCCGCAGCTCGGCACAACCCGTGACTGGATCCAGCTCCCGGCTGAACTGCCACTCCGGCAGCAGCCCCAGCACCAGCTCGGCGGTGGTGCGCACCAGCGATCCGGTGGCGAGGTGGCCGCCGATCACGGCGCCGCTGGCATCGGCGAGGGCGATGTGCAGGTGGGCGCCATCGGCGGAAAGGGTGCCGCAGAGGCTGAGGATTTCCAGATCGCCCGCGAGCGTTGTGGCCTCGTTCGCTCCGGCCAAGCGCAGCTGGGCCACTGACAGGCTGCCAACGGCGCTGATCACACAGCCGGCCTGCTCGCTCTGATGGGCCAACCAGTCCTCCAGGGCCGAGCGCAGGTCGTCCCCAGGCTTCAGCCGCAACGGCACCACCTTCAACGATCCGTCCCCCCCGCCAGGTTCTGAACCATCACCACAGCATCGACATATCCCAGTTGCTGGTGGTGGAAGGCCCCCGGCAGGGTGCCGACGACCTGGAAACCATTGCGCTGCCAGCAGCGGAGGCCCGCGGTGTTGGTGCACACCACCAGGTTGAACTGCATCAGCCGGAACCCCAGCCGTCGCGCTTCCTGCAGGGAGTGCTGGCAGAGCCGACTGCCGACACCCTGGCGCCGGCAGTGCTCAGCCACCACATAGCCAGCGTTGGCCACATGGGCGCCAAGGGCCAGCGTATTGGGCTTCAGGTAATACGTGCCCACCAGGGCGCCGGCCGCATCCGCGGCCACCATCACCGCTTGGCTCTGGTTTACCCACGCCGCCCAGGCCTGCTCTTCGGTGATCGCAGGGTCGTGAGGGAAGGTGTTCCCAGCGCGGAAGACCGGCTCCAGCAGCGCCCACACCTCCGGCCAGTCGGCCGCTTGGTATGGGCGAATCGGCAGTTGCGGTGTCGGTGGTTCCAGGGGTGAGGTGCGAAGCGAGCTGATTCTCCCGTCGGGCCTGGGGCAGAGGGAACAGGCGATGGCAGGGCTTGGTGGGGGGTGCCAGCTGTGGTGGGAGCGCACTGCACGATCGAACACCCTGAGCTTGTGATTGCGTCACTGACTCCGGGGCGCTTGGGCCGGGCCACCATGGGCGGCGAAACGTTCTTGAGGGCGACGGCATGGATCGGGCCACGGCCCTCGCCTGGGTGCTGTTTTCGCTTGCCGCCGCCGCCGCCCTTGGCCTGGTGATCCTGATCGCCGGCCTGGCGCTGGTGTTTGCGCGGGCACCCAGGCTGGCGGAGCAGCAGGAGTCGGGATCAGATGCGTCCGCGACCGCGACCGCGCGCAAGTCTGCGACCGAGTCCGCGCCCTTAGCCCTGGCCCTGGCCAACACCTCGCTCACGGTGGTGGTGCCCGCCTACAACGAGGCGACCAACATCGCCGCCTGTCTCACCAGCCTGCTGTGTAGTGAGGACCCCTGCGGCGACTGGCGGGTGCTCCTTGTGGACGATCGTTCCACGGATGCCACGGTGCCGATTGCCCGGGAGGCGGCAGGGGCCTGCGGCGCCACCGAACCCCGCTTCTCGCTGCTGGATGCCGGGCCCCGCCCGGTGGGCGAGCGCTGGGTGGGCAAGAACTGGGCCTGCAGCCGCGCCATGGAGCAGGTGGTGAGCGAATGGGTGCTCTTCGTGGATGCCGATGTGCGCCTGCAGCCCGCCACGCTCCGCCGTGCCCTGGCCCAGGCGACCACAGACGGGGCTGACCTGCTCAGCCTGGCGCCGCGGCTGAGCTGCGGCTGCCTGGCGGAGTGGATGGTGCAACCGATCATGGCGAGCCTGCTGGGGCTGGGATTTCCGATCGAAGCGGCCAATGATCCCGCCAGTGCCGTGGCGTTCGCCGCCGGGCCCTTCATGCTGTTTCGCCGCAGCACCTACCTGGCGATCGGCGGCCACCGGGCCCTGGCGGCGGAGGTGGTGGAAGATCTGGCCCTGGCGCGGCGAATCAAGCAAGGCGGCCATCGCCTTCGCTACCTGCTCGCCCTGGATGCGCTCGAGCTGCGCATGTACAGCGATTTCGCCTCCCTCTGGGAGGGCTGGACCAAGAACTGGCTGTTGGGCCTGGACGGCGATGTGGCCAAAGCCCTAGGGGCCTCGTCGGTGGTGCTGCTGCTCTTCAGCGGCCCCTGGTTGCTGGCGCCGGTTGCGGCCCTCGCCGCCTGGGGACTGCCCGACCATCGGCTGCTGCTGCTGGGCGCCCTGGCCCTCGCCCTGGCAGGCATCGGCCTGCAGCTGGTCCTGCGGCTGTGGACCCGCCGCCAGTTCCAGGTGCCGCTCACCTTCTGGTGGCTGATGGGTGCTGGTGGCCTGGTGGTGGCCGCAATCGGTCCGGTGTCGGTGTGGCGCACTCTCAGCGGCCGCGGTTGGACCTGGAAGGGGCGGCCCTTGGCCTGAGAGCGCCACCGCCCGCAGCGGCATCTCCAGGGTCGGCAGGTGGCCTCGCCACCGCTCCGCCCCTGTCCGCCCTGTCGCTGTCCACCGCCTCGGCTCACCCCAAAGCTGGCGATGATGCCCTGAGCGTCAGGGCCAGGTCCTGGCGTGCCCAGAACCCGAGACACCGGTGCTGACAACAACTTTCCCAGCGTTTGCGCAACGGGCCGACTACTCGCTGCTGGCATCCCTGCAGGCCGATCCCCAGGCCACAGAGGATGGCTGCGATCACCGACCCCGCCAGGTGTTCTCCGGTCATTACGTGCCGGTGACGCCTACACCGCTGCCGGCGCCGGTCTACGTGGCCCACAGCCCCAGCCTGTTCCAGGAGCTGGGCCTCAGCGATGCGCTGGCCCATGACGAGGAGTTCCGCCGTCTGTTTTCCGGCGACATCAGCGTCGCCCGTGCGCCGATGCGACCGTTCGGTTGGGCGACGGGCTATGCCCTTTCGATCTACGGCACGGAATACACGCAGCAGTGCCCGTTCGGCACCGGCAATGGCTATGGCGATGGTCGGGCGATTTCGGTGTTTGAGGGTTTGTTCAATGGACGCCGCTGGGAGCTTCAGCTCAAGGGCGGTGGCCCGACCCCCTACTGCCGCGGGGCCGATGGTCGGGCGGTGCTGCGCTCCAGCGTGCGCGAATTTCTGGCGCAGGAGTTCATGCAGGCCCTGGGGGTTCCCACCTCCAGATCGCTGACGCTGTATGTGTCCACGGCCGAGACCGTGCGCCGGCCCTGGTATGGGCCGAATTCCAGGTCGTTCGATCCCGACATCCTGGTGGACAACCCCGTGGCGATCAGCACCCGGGTGGCGCCTTCCTTTCTGCGGGTGGGTCAGCTGGAGCTGTTTGCCCGCCGCGTTCGCCGCGAGGCCCATCCAGGCGCGCTTGATGAGTTGCGGATGATCGTGGCTCACCTGATCGAGCGGAACTATCGGCCGGAGATCGATGCGGCGCTGGCGTTCAGCGAGCAGGTGGTGGAGCTGGCCCGGCTGTTTCGCGGGCGGCTCACGGCTCTGGTGGCCAGCTGGATTCGTGTGGGCTACTGCCAGGGCAATTTCAACAGCGACAACTGCGCCGCCGGCGGCTTCACCCTCGACTACGGACCCTTCGGCTTCTGCGAACTGTTTGATCCCCGGTTTCAGCCCTGGACGGGAGGCGGTGAGCATTTCTGCTTCCTCAACCAACCGCTCGCGGCCGAAGCCAACTACCAGATGTTCTGGTCGGCGATCAGGCCGCTGCTCGCTGGCAACACGGAGGCTCTGGCGCGGCTGGATCGGATCCGCGAGGGTTTCAGCGAAGCGATGAACCGGGAGATGGAGGCGATGTGGGCCAGCAAGTTGGGGCTGCGTACCTACGACGCCACGCTGGTGAACGCGCTGCTGGAGCTGTTGGTGCACTCCAAGGCGGACTACACGATCCTGTTCCGCAGGCTCTCGGATCTTCCGGAGCACCTCACACCCCTGAAGGAGAGCTTCTACCAGCCCAGCTCGGCTCAGCTGGATGCGCAATGGCAGAGCTGGCTCGGGCGCTGGCGCGATCAGCTTCTGGCCAACGGCAACCCCAGCGAGACATCCGCGGCGATGAAGCGCGTCAACCCCGCGATCACCTGGCGCGAGTGGCTCATCGCCCCCGCCTATCAACAGGCCGAACAGGGGGACAACAGCCTGGTTCAGGAGCTGCAGGAGGTCTTCAGCCATCCCTACGACGGGCCCCCAGCGGAGCTGGAGCGGAAGTACGACCGCCTGAAACCCCAGCAGTTCTTCCAAGCCGGTGGCGTATCCCACTACAGCTGCTCGTCCTAGGGGGTTGGGTTTTCCATCCCGGTGAATCAGAATCGGTCACCAGCCCATACCATCTCTGCACAGACTCCCTGGGTGCATCAAGGCTTCCGCCCGGATTGCCGCCTGACAGCCTGATCCTGTTACTTCCACACGCTTTGGCCCATTCGTCTCACCTTTCCCCTTCGCTGGCCCCTCAGGCTCTTCAAAAGCTTCACATGGGGTGCGGCCAGACCTTTCTTGAGGGTTGGATCAATTGTGATGGATCGTTGTCCGCGCGTCTTTCCAAGCTGCCCCAGGCTCTGCTCCAGCTGGCCCGGGCTGGCGGGCTGGTCGACCAGCGGAATTTCAGCTTCATTCAGTTCCTGAGAACACACGATGTAGCTCCAGTTGATGTGTTAAAAGCATGGCCATTTTCGTCTGAAAGTATCGATCTGATCTACACGTCTCATATGATTGATTGCTTTTCGGAGAAACAGATCCAGCGATTCTTCCGCGAGTGCTTAAGCCCGGTGGGGCTTTGCGGTTGGCTGGGCTGGATGTTGAACGGGAAGTGCAGAACTACCTCCAGGATCACGACTGCCGCAGATTGGTCGGCATGATCTCAGCTCCACGAGGTGAAGATCTTGAATTCGGATCGAGGTTCATGAACCTGTTCGTTCCCTCAAAGCACTACCTTGCCCATCACGATGCCGCTTCCATCGGTGCCATGTTACGCGCGGCTGGCTTCATGGCCATCACCAAGCTGCCACCTGGCCATTCCGGCATTCTAGGCATTGAGCCTGTGAATCTTTATCAGCGGCACGGGGAGTCTATGTACATCGAGGCCCGCAAGCCTTGAATGCCTGAGGCATTGGCTGGCCATGATGGCGCAGAGCTCATCAGCCCGCCGGCGCCTTGCTGCCGCCGCAGGTTTGCCAACCATTGAGGAGGGCTGTGAGTTCGCTGTGGAGCTCATGCAAGGCGGTGATCTTCTGGGCGATTTCACCGGCCTTGCCGCGAATCTTCTCCTGCATCTCTTGGCAGGTGCAGGCCCCCAGACGCCTGGACTCCAGGATCTGGCGCACATCCTGCAGGGGAATCTCCATCGCCTTGAGGGTGCGGATCAGGGAGAGCTCGGCGAACACCTCCTCACTGAACAGGCGGTAGCCGCCTTCGCTGCGGCCGATCGGGTGGATCAGGCCCTCCTCGCTGTAGAAGCGGATTGTCTTGATCGGCAGGCCGGAGCGCCGGGCTACCGCGCCGATCTTCAGGGCCACGGGGGTTGGGGCGGCGACGGCATCCACTTGACACGCCTGCAAGGGGAGACTTCATGGTAGGGAGATGCCTTCCACGGGCAATACGCGATACGCGCGGTTTGCCATGGCGGCGCACTACACCGGTGCCCTGATCTGATCCGCACGGAGGCGCGCTGGTGATGGCGTGAAACCCAGGCCCGCAACAGCTGATCGAGGGGGCCGGTTGGTGGTGCGGATCGCCTCCTGATGGGGTGAATCCGGGGCTGATTGGCCGCCGCGCAGGGTGTGGAGGAGAGGTCAAATCCTTCAGCCTTGAGGGATCGGACAGGATGCATCGCCATGGCCCAGCCGATCTTGCCCACCGTCAGGTGCATCAGGCATGCCCGTCTGGCATTTTGGTTCGCTGCGGTCAGCCTTGCTTCGGCGGGTCAGGCAGCGCCGCTGCCCGCAGGATCTTCCCCGACCGTGTCGCCATCGGCCTCTCCAGCGGCCCAGAGCTTGGAGAGCCTGCCGATGGCCTTGCGCTCCAGCGATGCCCACTTCATTGTGATGATGATTCCCCATCACGAGGGGGCCATCGCCATGGCGGATCTGGCCCTGCAGCGCTCTCGACGTGCGGAAATCCTGTCCCTAGCCGAGCGCATCCGCACCAGTCAGAGCCGGGAGAACGCCCAGATGCGCCGCTGGTATCGCCAGTGGTTTGGCGCGGAGGTTCCTGCTTGGTCAGGGCCTGGCCGGGTAGCGAGCATGGGGATGGGCGGGGGGATGGCGATGGGCTGGGGGATGCCCGGCTTCGGCGTCAGCCTTGAAGCCTTGCGTGCTGCTCCTGATGGTGATCGCGCCTTCCTGGAGCTGATGATCGCCCACCACCGCATGGGCGTGATGATGGCCTCCCACGCGCAATGGAGCACCCAGCACCCGGAGCTGAGACAGCTTGAGGCCACCATGGTGCAGGTGCAGAGCCAGGAGATCGATCAGATGAGCCGCTGGTACCGCCAGTGGTATGGGGCTGGAGGAAAGATCTCCACGCGCCGGTGATGGACCGGAAGGGAGGGAAAACGTCGAGAGGTTCAGGGCCTTTCACGATTCCCAGGCCTAGCCTCGTTCAAAGGCTTCGGAGTGCTTGATGGCTGATCCTCATCCGCAGGCCGGCGCAGGGATGGGAGGATCACCTCCACGCTCCGAGGAAGAGCGCCTACGCGACCTCCACGCCCATGGCATTCTCGATGGTCCGAGCAATGCCCAGCTCGATCGCATCGTTTCCCTGGCCGCTGAGATCCTCGGAACGCCGATCGCGCTGATCTCCCTGGTGGATCGCGATCGCCAGTGGTTCCTCAGCCGCCAGGGCCTGGAGGCCCGCGAAACGCCGCGGGATGTGGCCTTCTGCCACCACGCCATTCACACCGATCGGGTTTTCGTGGTGGCGGATGCCCTCCAGGACAGCCGCTTCCAGAACAACCCCCTGGTGCAAGGGGATCCCAAGATCCGCTTCTATGCCGGTGCCCCGCTGATTTCCAGCTCCGGCCAGCGCCTCGGGACCCTGTGCGTGATCGACCGCCAGCCCCACCTGCTGACGCCATACCAGGAGGAACTGCTGGCGCAGTTCAGCGCGATGGCGATGCATGAGATCAACCATCTGCGCCAGGCACGGCTGTGCCCGCTCACCGCGGTGCTGAACCGTCAGGCCCTCCTGGCTGAAGGCGCGCCGCTGCTTCAGAAGGCCCCTGTGCAGGAGCGGGCACCCGTTCTGGTGACCCTTGCCCTGGCAGGCCTTCGGCAGCTCAATGCCGAAGCGGATGGCGCCAATCAGGTGGACCAGCGTCTCAGGCAGATCGCCGCCGTGTGTGGTCGCCATACGGGGCCGACCGGCCTGGTGGGCCGCAGCGGGGACGGCGAATTCAGCCTGATCTGGCCGGATGGCAGTGCGCTGGAGCAACGGGCGGCCGATCTCAAGCGGGATCTGCAGGAGGCGGCTGCGCCCTTGCAGCTGCGGTTGGCGATCACGCCCGCGCAAGGCGAGGCCACCGCTCTGCCGCTGCTGATGGAGCGCGCAGCCGCGGCTCTGCGCTGACCCAAGCCCATGGCAGCAACCGACCCTTCCACGTCATCCGCTCCGCCACGCCCAACGGCTGCACGCAGCCTGATGAACCAGCTGCCCTTGGTGGTGCTGGGGCTGGGCCTATTGATCACCACGGGCATCAGCATCCAGAACATTCTGTTCAATCGTCGCTATCACGAACAGGCCGAGCTTGCCCTGCTCGACGATGTGGCCGACGCCCTGAACTCCCGGATGAATGCGGTGAGCGCCAGCGTGTCCGG
>Ga0114973_10002210_pt1 | contig 14255 bp, 17 predicted proteins | sample M_140807_MF_Meta_FD_87025 | JGI IMG/M metagenome (GOLD analysis project Ga0114973, IMG submission 87025) | Freshwater microbial communities from Lake Montjoie, Canada to study carbon cycling - M_140807_MF_MetaG | ecosystem: Environmental > Aquatic > Freshwater > Lake | place: Lake Montjoie... | reverse complement strand
TATAAAATAGATAACTATAAAATAGATAACTATAAAATAGATAACTATAAAATAGATAACTATAAAATAGATAACTATAAAATAGATAACTATAAAATAGATAACTATGCAATATTTATGAAACTATAATCCATTCATCAAGATTTTTGAAATAATCCTTATCGCTACCGAATAATAAGGGAATATTATTTTCTTTTAATATAGTATTTAATATTGTATATTTTTTTTCTGTAGATGTTAGCTTCTTTTTAAAGAAATCACTTACACATAATCCATATTGAACTTCGAATTGATTTCCCAAAACTAGTTCATATTCTCTTTTTAATGAAGGACTACTCCATAACTTAGTTTCAGCAGAACCTTCTACATTTTGAGATTTCTTTTCCAATATTTTTATTATTTTTTTACCAGTGTTATATTCAATAATATATGCTTCATCTGGATTTCTAAATAATTCAATATCATATTTATTTTTCATATATAATTTTAAACCATTTTGAGAAGTAAATATAATAGTTTTATCTTCCATATTATTGGATAAGTAATCTGCATTCTTTTTAGATTTTTTTGAGAAATTATTTGTTTTATATCCAGATTCTATTAATCTTGCATAATTATCTGTTTTTGCTTCAAATGCTTTGCCATATAAATTAGTATTTGCACCTCCTGCATATTTATTGCCAAAATCTTCTTTTGGCTCAGTTTCTTTTATAATATTTGGTTTGTTTTCGTTTGGCTTTGTTTCCGGTTCTTTTTTGCTCGTTTCTTTTGTTTTATTAGTATCTAAATTTTTAATAATTGAACTTTTAGTACCCGAACTCCTAGTATTTGGTTTATTATTTTCTTTATCTTGGTTGTCTTGAATCTTATTTTCCATCTTTTATTTTATAATTAAAATTATATTCAATTTTTTGAAAATTCGAAATAAAACTATATTATATATAAAATATAAACTATGGATTTTGTCATAGATTTAAATAAAAAATTATTAGATGTTTATAATTCATATGTTATTATAAGAAATTATGCTGAAAATCTTAATATGAAAGATAGTAATATTTATAAACTATCTAATAATTTTGTAGAGAATTTTGATTTATTACAAAGAGAACTACTTTCTATTAATAGAAAAGAAGAAAACAATAATGCAAGAGCAAATTTTGAATCACTAATTCCAGATATCGAAAATATGTTAGATGATGGAATGTATGAACATATTTTAAATAGAAAAAAAGAATATGAAAATACTCTTAATGAAAATGTTAAATTAAATAATATTATAGAAGAAAAAAATAAATTAGAAGATGTTAAATTAGAAGATGTTAAATTAGAAGATGTTAAATTAGAAAATGATTCTTCAGAAGAAAAATTACCTGATAATATTGTTCATCCAGATTTAGTAAAAGAAGAATATGATGATGTTTTTGAAGAAGAAGTTAATTTAGATGAAATAGAGACAAACCCAACGGTTTTGCTGAGATTATCTGAAACAGAAAGAGAAACATTATTAGAAAATATATACAATATGGCAAAAAAAAGAATAGAAAATGAACATCCCGGAAATACAAATGAGGAACTAATTTTTAAAGAAGCCGATAGATTGTTAAAAATATATATGATAGATTCATAAAAAATATATAATGCTTAAAAATATAATATTTCTTAAAAATATATAATATTTCTTAAAAATATTTTTTTGTTAATTTACACCTGAGCTTCCGAATCCTTTTTCATTTCTATCAGAAGTCTCTAATTCCCCCTCTACAATTTCAGGAGATAAATAAGGAGATACAATTAATTGTGCGATTCTATCATTTTTAGAAATATTAAATGTATTCTTTCCAAAATTTCTTAATAATACTTTTACTTCTCCTCTATAGTTACAATCTACAACTCCAGCACCAACTTCAATTCCTTTTACTGCTAAACCAGAGCGAGAAGCAATTCTACCATATGTATTTTTAGGTAACTGAATTTTTAAACCAGTAGAAATTAATAAGGATTCGCCAGATTCAATATTACAATCTATATATGACCTTACATCATATCCTGCATCATCTTGATTTTTATTAGGTAAAATAACATCAGGAAACATTTTCTCTGCAATCATACGAGACATTTTTATATAGTAATTAATATATCTTTATTTGTAAATTCATTTTTTATAAAATTGAAAACATTAAATATTATATAAAAATGTCTGAGATAATAAGAATTCCTAATATAGAAAATTATAATCAAGAAATTATTAATGGAGAACTTATATTAACACCAAAAAAAGTTTATATTTCTGAAGATGCATTAAATAATACTGATATTAGGTTTTCAAATATACTTGAATGTATAATTAAGAAAGGAGATGAAGTAATATCAAGTAATAGAAAAAAATACAGACCTATTTTAATAGATGTATGGAAACATATGTCAATCCGGAGAATATTACAAACTACGACATTTAATTGTAAATTAACAAATGACGACAACAATAATAGTTATAATTGGTGTTCTGATATCAATATGTATTTTCAAAATCAAGATGCAAAAAATACACTTAAAGAAATTATTGAAATGGTTAAAGAAAATGAGCTAAATATTAATTTATCTATTAAACTACAAACTGGTAATATTATTTATTTTAAAATAGATTAATCTTAAAAAATGAATATAAATAAATAATTACAGATATATAAACAGAACGAATAAAATGATTTCTTATAAATTTCCCAAGTATGATAGATTATTGGAAATTAAAAAAGAAGAAACCAAATTTGATTTTGATGAAATAAAGTCTAGAATTAACAAATCTAAAGAATTATTAGATGAATTTTATAATGATAAAAATAAAACTAAAAAATTTTCATATTTATGGAAACAATATGACCCATTTTCATTTATTGAGCCAAATGATAATTATGCAAAAACAAATGTGTTTAATAATACTAAATTATTTATAGCATTCTGTGGAAAAACATATAATATTACTAATGCATGGATTAAATGTTATGAATTAGTAAAATATTATAATCTATTATCTGAAGATACTTTTCATTTTGATAATGCAGCATTTCCAGGCTCATTTATATTAGCAACTAGACATTTCTGTTTATCGCAAACTAAATACAATTATGATTGGGGGGGGTCATCATTAATTACAATAAATGAATTAGATAGCGAACCATTATATGATTCATACAAATTATGGAAGAATTATCCTGATAAATGGTTAATGAGTGAAACTAATAATGGAGATGTTTTAGTAAAAGAAAATCAATTAGATTTTATGAAAAAACTAGACCATAAAGTTACTTTATATACTAGCGATTTAGGATTTGATGTTTCTGAAGATTTTTCAAAACAAGAAATATTTCAAGCTCCTGCTAATATAGGACAAATAATAAGTGGAATATTAACATTAAAAGAAGGTGGTGGATTTGTAACAAAACAATATACATATTTTGAACCAATAACTATTTCTGTTATGTTATTAATTTCACAATTATTTGATGAATTCTATGTATGTAAGCCATATAGTAGCAGAGCTGCAAATTCAGAAACATATTTAGTAGGAAAAGGGTTTAAATCATTTGATGAAAATCATAAATATTGGGATATAGTATTTGAAGTATTATCATTAAATGTTAATACCAATTTATCATTATTTGGGAAATGGGAAGAATTTCCAGAAGATTATAGAAAAATGATAATTGATTCATCTAATCATATTTATAATAGACAAGTAGAAAAAATAAATAGAGCTGTAAAAGAAATAAAAGAAAATTGGAATAGTAAAAATGTATATGGACATGGAGAAAAAGAACAAATTAAAAAATGGTTTATAGATAATCCAATTTCTCCAGTAAATTTAGGATTAGAAATAAAAATGGAAGATAAATTTGAACAAAAAAAATATTTAGGTTTTAATTAATTTTTTAATATTTCGTTAAATATTTCGTTAAATATTAACTAAATTTACTACACTACTTTTGATAAAGGTCATTATACATGTTGTACAAATGACCTTCATTATCTTTAATTTTTTGAAAGTTTGGTAGTTTATTAATAAAGTCATATATACTACTTATTTCTAGAATGATATATTCATCTTTCAATGTTACCATTAGGTTTTTTAGCAATGAATCGTCAGATGCTTTTTTTGATAGAATCCAGACATACACAGGACTGAAGAACATGAATTCCTTATCATGGTCGCACATGTAATCCAGTAATTTTACTAATGAAATTACATCATTTTCTGATATAAATATTTTCTTATGACTTGATACATATGTATTTATAGAAATTCGAGACGGTGAGTTACTAATTTCCATAATTGGATTGTTATACAATATTATCAAGTAATAATAAATTATATTTTCATCATAATCATTGATTGTGATTTCATTAGTTTTATTATATTGCAATATCATTTTGAAATATCCTACTTTTGCTAGGATAAAACTATGAACTTTGAATATAAATTCACCATTTTTATTTATTACCTTTAATTTGATGTCAGGTTCTCTGCCAGAATACGATTCATCATAGAATATTATCGGCTCATCAAAGTATGGTTTAATATTATGAGTATATTTATACATTTTCTTTTTGAGAAGAATTTTATAAACACTTTCTGCATTTTCTACAAATTCTTTTTTTCCTGCGATTTTCTTATCTGCTTCATGAAGCATAAATATATTTTTTACATGGAATGCCCTTTGGATATTGCCTAACTTATATATAGAAATTAGTTTTGTTGAAAACTTTTCTATATATGGATTTGCCCAATCGATTTTCGATGCCAAATCGATAAAGTTCAATATAAATAAGCATAATACCTTTAATAAACCCTCATCCAAGGTTTGCTTGGTATATAATAATGATGTATAAATACACATAATAATATATGCTGATTCAAATGACAATCTTGTAATATCTTTTTTCTTGTAATGGTTTGTAACTATTACAGACTGATATATAATGTGCATAACTACACATCCAAGATTCTCATACAATTTTATACTAAATACCTCGTGAAAATACGGGTTAATGCTAATAGTATTATGTATGAGAGTAAGAAACGCCCTTATTCTTATTAGACTAAATGTATATGTAACCAAATCTTCATGTATATTTAAGTTTATGGTATGACGGTTTCCCAATACAGCTGGTCTTTCATACATATTTTTAATGACTTCTTTGTCATAGACAAATTCATATCCTAAAAATGATTGCATGAATGCGGCATAAAATGAAATTTGCCCAACAATTTCCGGCGACATTATTTTTTGTATTTGTAACATACTACATACCATATTGATATTTTGTATAGCATAAGTGCAATAAGTATCTCTTGAATGCTTTGTTGCATAGCATACAAAATTCGTATTAATAAATATTATATGAACCATATTTTTCAGCTGGTCAGCTGAATCATTGATTATTCTTTTATAGTATGAATCGCCATTGTCGCAATTGATACAGAACTTCTTCAGTGTATCATTCAATATATACATGTAATATATATTGATTGCATCTAGGTAATCCCTCATTTTCATAGTAAGATTTGTATTTATTGACATAATAGCCAATCCTAGATTTAGGATTTCTGCATAATCACTATATATTTTATCATCCCTTCCAGCATATACACCACGTGTTATTTCTGAAGGAACAAATGGAGTATTTTTGTTAGAAAATGCATCCACCATTGGTTTAATGGCTTCGAAGACAATGTGCGACACTTTCATGTATTTTTTATAACTTTTTTTTTGGATAAATTTGTCTATTTTATCCAAATTAATATTATTTAATGAATAAGCTATAATAGAATACATTTCTGGATTATTTATTTTGTAATCATCTAGGAAGCCATCAACCATTAGCCTATGCAAGATTACTTTAGCATATTTATTAATATTTTGAATATTAATAGTTTTTGTTCTATTAATAATTTCTGCAAGTTTTTGTTCTCTTTCAGCTACTGTAAAATAGGATGTAGAATCTGCATTTCTAATTACTATGTTTCTTGGTTTTTTGATACCATATTTTACTTTGAGAGAAGTGACCAATTGTGCAGAGTTCATTCTTTTTATATATATAAATGTCAATTCAATTTTTTATTATAAACATAAAAAAATAATATTGTATAAAAAATGTCTGTGCCTAAGAGACTTTATGACCTCTTCCGTAGTATTGAGAATTGTGATTTAGTAAAGCGCAAGTCTGCTACTAAAGAAAGTATGACAGAGTTCGAGCGGCTACTCAATGAATCTTGCCCCAGCACGGCGGAAGAAGGACATCATAAGGATCTCGTATGGGCTATGTATCAGAGTAATCAGTATGAATTTATTAATTATGTTAGCATGATGCAAAATCGTGTTGGGGCACTAATTCTATATACTGAAAGTAAGAAAATTGCTAAATTCTTTGACGTTGGAGCACTTGTTCATATTAGATGGGACCTTGAGAAGAAGTCCTATTCAGTAGAGCCATTTGTTAGAAGAACTGAGAGACCTAATAACTATTCTAGAACTAATCCTAGACAAAGACAAGTAACAAAAAAAACTACATATTCTGATTTCCGTTCTTCATTCAGAAACACGGAGCCTAGTTATGCCGATGCTGTAAGACGTCCTAAGAGAGTTCAGGAAGAAGAAGTTACAGTAAAGTCCGATACTGAGCCTGAAGTTGCTGCATCTGGAAAATGGGCAGACGCATAAACTAAAAAGATACATCTAGTATAAGTTTTATTTAAAACATCAAAATAAACATCAGAATAATTAGAAATTAAATTATATTTTTTTTCTATTTCTGATAATGTAATGGGGAAATATACATTTCCTTTTATATTGTTATCAATTAATGTTATATATATTTTTTTGCACAAATGCCAATATTTTTTATATATACTTGCACCTCCTATAAAAACGCCTGAATCAGGAATTTCTTTTACATAAATAAAACCATCTTTTTTTTCATAATTATCATTATTTACTATAACATAATTTTTCCTATTTTTAAGAGCTGGAAATGTTAAATGAGTCTTATATCCCATTATCACATTTTTATGTTCAGTTTGTTGTTTAAAATATTTTAAATCTTCTTTTATATTCCAAGGTATTATTAAATCATTTCCTATAATATAGTTATTATTAAAAGCAACTATCAATTCATACATGAGTGAATACTTAGAAAATACTTCAAATTCTTATATAAATGATTATTCAAAGTTTGATTATTCAAATTCTGAAAATAAAGATGGTTCTTTAGTATTCGATGAAACTATAAAAAGAATAAATGTATCTTTAATACAAGAACCGGAATTTATGTCTATTAATAGATATGTAAATAATAAAAAAATATTCACTAATAACTTGAATAAATATATAGAATTTATAAAAAAACTGAAAGACGAAAAAGAATATAAATATTATGAGATACCTTTTAAATGGGATTCATATTATCTTGATGAATTTAAACGAGATGCTGAAATAATAAATGATATTTTTGATATTGTAAAGGAATATAGCAAAGGTAATGAAATTATGATTAATAAAGAACTGGATTTGAATAAATCGGATATTATAGAAATATATTGTTATAATAGCTTTAGAGTTGCAAATGAAATAACAAATCTTTTATTTAAAAAGAAATATAAAACAGTAGTATTAAAAACTATAGTAGAACATGAGGAATTTTTAATTGAAAACTTAACTCGCAATGTTATCCATATATTTTCTGTTATACCTTCCGAAAATAAAGATAAAAAAGGACTTAAACTAAGAACCGTTTCTAATACTATTAAAGATGATATTATGTATTATCCACAAGAGCTAAAAATTATAGATTATTATTCTGATATTATGAATGTAGTTCAATATCCAGAATTTCAAGATGTAATAAATATTTATAAAAATAATATAAAAGTTTTAGAAAAAAATTCTCATAAAGAGCCTATTGATGAAAAACCTGATATGCAGATTAATAAAATTATGGGAAAAGAAGGTGGAGTTAAAATAAATGATTTTGGGTTATCTGATTATTATATTAGCAAAACTCCTATTGCTAGTTCTTTTATGGATTTAGGCTCATCATTATTAGAAAAGAAAGGTGGTAATGTATGTGATGATAAAAAAAAGGACTTGATATTTCAAATGAAATATACTATATTAGAAAAAATGATGAATAATGATAAATATGTTTTATTGGGTTCATGGGCATATTATGTTAAAAAATATGGTATGGAATTACCATGTATTATAGAAGATAGAATTCAGATTGCTTCTATTTATCCTTTTAATAAGTTATTTTCTAAAATAAAAAATATAATTAAAAGCATTTATGGTTATGATGTAAAAGAAGGAACTAAGCACTTTATGAAAATACCAAAAGAATATAGATTAACAAATACTAGTATTAAAATAATAATACCTGGAAAAATGATACATAAAGAACATATATTGGTTGAATATGTTAATATATTAGAATATCAGGCATTACCTTGTTATAAAAATGAATTGTTTATATTCTTAGGTAAAAATATGTTACTTAGATTATTATTTATTGAATTATGGATATTATTTACTGTATATTCGAATCATATTCTTAGTTTTGAAAAATACAAATTATTAATTAATAGAAATATAGAATTAATTAACAATATTAATAATGAGTTTTCTAATATTAATTGTATATTAGGCATAGAGATTCCTATAGATGAAGACAAAAAAACAAAATCACTTTCCAAGAATCATTGGATATTACCATATATTCCTCAAACATATAAGAAAGGAGAATCATTAAGAATCATTTAAAAAAAATTTCGCTTCGCAAAATTTTTGGGAGGGAGTTTTAGCTGTGCAAAAAAATAAAATTCATGATTTTTTACTACTCAAAAATTTCGCTATGCAAAATTTTTATTCAGTGAAATTTACATTATCAAAAATTTTGCGTAGCGAAATTTTTAAGAAGTGAAATTTTTCTTGAGTTCTTCTAGCTTAGATGGGAAATTATCCCTAAGTAATTCATAGAACATTTTGCATCTCAGTTTTTTCTTTTTCTTAGAATCGGATTCGGCACAGACTGCATTATTTTTCTCAATCTTTTCAATCTCATCACTACTAAGAAGTACCATAATTTTAGCCTCATCTTGGTTAAAGATATTATTAAATATAGTTAGCTTATTCATTGGTTTCTTAGCTGGTTGTTCTACTTCATCAGTATCATTTTTAATATTAACGTGTTTGCTAGACCCAATAGAAACAACGTCATCTTCTACTTGTGCTTTCTTGGGAGCAGCCTTTTTACTAGTCTTATTAATAGATTGGTCTAATACATCAATTTTAAGATTGATTTCATGTAACATAAGGAAAATTTCTTCCAGCTTTGATTTAGTATTAATATTGTCATTTGAAAGCTCAGAGCAAATGTTCTTGATATCCTCAAAGTTGGTAGTCTTACTCATTTTTTTATTTTATATAAAAATTCAATTTTTATTTTATATGGAATTAAAAAGATAAAAAATATTAAATATCTATTTCTAGATATTTAATATTCCTTTTTTATATTTAAACTAATTATAGGTTAAGTCATCCAGTTAAAATCTGAATAAATTAACCATTACTAATATAAATAACTTTTATATATACTCGGTTAAATACAATTTCTTGCATTAACACATTTTTCTTAGAATTTAATATTTTCTCATGAATTATCATTATCGAAAACACTAACATCCCATAAATAATCACCATCTCCATCATTAATATCACTTTCATAATTTATTATTGCTGAAATTGATTGAGAGGTAATCATCTTTGAAAAATTGTATATATATACTGTTAAAATATTCAATTTTTTATAATGCTATTGCATGATGAGTTGAATATAGTGACATTATTAAATGGGGTCAAAACTTCTAAAAACATAGTAAAAGGGGATATTTTGATAGGAGAAGAACCACTTATTGTAATAGGAGTTGAAGCCAAGATATATACTTCTTATAATCTAGTATCTGAATGGGCTGAGCATATGCTCTTATCTGATAAGAATATACTATATTTATATAATATATTTACAGAATCATATATAAACATTACTGTATCAGAATATCTCAAAAAACCCTTAATATGGAGAGAAAAGCATAAGTTAGTTATAATACCTATTTCCTTTATTAAGAAGCCTACTAAAAATGACCCCTATTTAATAGGTATGATGATTAACCAATGCGATTCTCAAATAATTAATAAGTATATCAATACATTGCGAAAAATAGATAATAAGGAACTGAGTGAAATAATGGATTATAAATTCATACCTGATGACTATTTATATAATGATTATGATATCAGATTAGACCTATTAAGGGGTATAGTGGAAGATAAGATAATTAAGAAGCCAACTAAAATTAGGGAAATATCATATTATACATCTAAAATTCCATTATTCAATGATAATATCTCTTTAGAGATTTCTGATAAAAATTTATTAGAACAGATAAAGTTCTTAGCAAGAAGTTTGGCTATTAAGTGTTATAGTAAAAATAATATATTATATATAGATTTCAATAATAAAAAAAATATATTTCTATGTGATTTTAAATTAGAACAGAGTAAAGCTAATACTTATATGTATATTGAATTATATAAAAATGGATTAACATTTTCAGCATCTGCTATTCCAGTTGGTTGATTTATTATCCTGTGTATGAATTACTATCCTATATTTTCCATGTAAATTAACCTATATTTTCCATATAAACTATCCTATATTTTCCATATAATAAACTATCCTATATTTTCCATATAATAAACTATAGGATTTATTGTGCCTAGAGTTATTGATGTAGCTATTGCACCATCTAGACCTCCTAGTATTATACCCATTAAAAAGCCTCTAATTACACCAGAATATGTAGTTTTAAATAATGATGCTTTATCAATATCACAATAATGATAATATATAAAAATATACATAGCAACAATAAATATTGCAATGAATATTCCTGTATATAGGTCTTCTAATTTAGCCATCTTATATTAAATATCGAGTTTTTATCATAGAAAATTAATATACTAGATATATAGAAAATTAATATACTAAAATCCAATTTTCTATCATAGAAAATTAATATACTAGATTCCAATTTTCTATAATAGAAAATTAATATACTAAATATATATATTCCTTTCCTCTTGTTAATGCGGTATATGTTGCTTTGAATATTGGAATAGTTTCTTTTAATGATGCTTTAATGCTTCTGGTATTTACAAATACTGTTTTCCATTCGGATCCTTGTGATTTGTAAATAGTCATGCAATAACCAAAATTCATGATTGGATATTTTTTATTAAAAATATTTATTATGTAACTATATACATTTTTTTTTACAGTTCTTTTTAATACTTCTTTTGTTTCATCAATTTGTTTTTTATTTATATTAACTAGTATAAATTCTTCTTTATTTATTTTTTGTATTTTAAGTAACTGACAATCGAAATATTGAGCGCAAAATGGAAAGTTATTCAATTCTGTTTTTATTTTATAATCTTTAGCTTCGATAATATCAAATATTTCTCCATTATATAAAGTAATTCCAGTTTCTCCTTCTATTTTTATATAATCCGAAAATTCTTCATAAAAACATAAATCTACTGGAGTTTCTAAAATACATCTATCGCCCGGATAGAAATAAGTAGTTCTATTTTCTATATGTCTATTATTATTAAAGTCAATAATGTCTTGAACTGCATTATTTATAGTATTGGCGTTTCCTTTAGAATATGTTAAAATAATGATATCTCTATTTTCTTTTAATTCCAATATATATTTTTCTATCATTTGTGCAGTATTTATAGTAGAATCTATATTAAATGGAAATCTATCCATAAAATCATCATTACCTTCTTTTATATCTTTTATTTTACTTAATAACTTATTATTTATTTCTATAGAATTACTATTAATATTATCATTTTGACATCTCATAACCTTTTCTAATCTTGAAATATTCCATGATTCATTCTTAGATTCAGAAAATACAATAGAAAGTTTTTCTTTAACTGGTGGTAATTGCCAATAATCACCAAGAAATATATATTTTATTACTTTATCGAATTTATTCTTAACATATTGTCTAGCATCCATAAGATACCCATATAATTCAGAAGAAATAGTTGAACATTCATCTAATATAATAATATCAAATAATGACATTCTAGCTAAATTTTTAATATCATATTTGAATTTAATATCTTCTTCACCTTCTACATATGATATTTCTAAGTTTAATAATTTATGAATAGTTAAAAATTTAGTATGTTCGCTAAATGCTGACTTGTTAAATAGAACAGATGTTGCTTTATTAGTAAATGCACAGAATGCTATATTATATGGTTCATTTGCTAAAGCATGAACAATTACCGTAGTTTTTCCTGAACCTGCGGGTCCCAATAATAAAAAATTTTCATTTTCTGATTTAATAAACTTATATATTTTTTCTGAAGCTTTAAGTTGCTTTTCGTTTAATTCCATTATTTATTATATATATAAATTTCATTTTTTAGATATAAAAGATTTGTTAGTTTTAAAAAAGAGTTTTTAAAAAAACATATATAATAAAACATGTCATATTCACAATATTCTAATACCAATTTATACCCAAACATATACAATGGAGCTAATATTAATAACTATTTAATAAAAGATGTTGATTTCTCAGGTAACTTATTATCAAATTTAGGTTATGTAAATACTGGTTATATTCAAAATGATGCTTATAAATTATATTCTGGTGCAAGAAATTTAGGAAATTTAATGAAACCAAGAAAATATATTAATAATACTTATAGCATTGATGCTGCATATGGAGAAGACAAACATATGCATTTTTCACTATAAAAAAATAATAGAATTATCATAGAATTATCATAATATATATTTTATTTAATAGAATTATCATAAAATATATTTTATTTAATATTCTTAGTAATTAGTTTTAATACACGTTCTCTATTAAATGCTTTATCATCTGCTAACCAATCAGCAACTTCTAAATTATATTGAAAATCTTTAAATTCTGCAGTAGAACTTGGAACATTAGTATATATATCAATGCATCTATTTTGCTTTTCAGTAAGAGATATATTTTTATATTTTTTGATTACGGTTTTTGCACCTATACCTTTTGTTTTTTCGCAGAAATCAGTTCCCATTATTACAGATATTTTTTTAATATCTTCTATAGAAGCTTCATTTTCTGTTATATCTGTAATTTGTTTAAAAATATCACTTTGAACATATTCATATATTTTTTTATCTCTTGGATTTCTTCTCCATAATGTTAAAGCTCCAAAGGCTACAGCATCTGTATCAGATGAATAAACCCCATCTACAATACCATTTTTATTTAATGATGCGCATATAGCTTCTGCTTCATAACCTTCAGGAGCTTCCATATATTGAATATTAAAATATGTAAGTAATGTTAATATATCACTAATAATAAGTGAATCTATGCTGAATGCTTGTTTTTCTAAAATAGTAATTCTATTTTCATCATGAAAACTCTTAAACTCTTTACTCATTATTTCATCTAGTTCATTTTTAGCATTCTTTCTTTTTTCTCTTCTTTTTTCTATCTCTTCTAATTTATCAGTATTATGACCTATTTTATTATGGTCAAATACCCAAATTTGTTTTATATTATTTTTTTGTAAATCTAGAATAATAGCTAAAATTACATTAATATGAATTGTCGGGTTTCCATTAGCATCTGTTAATTTATTCATAGCTCCTAATGATGCTCTCCATATTTCAGTCATGGCATCTATTGCTATTTTTTTATTTTTCAAGTCTGCAAACTTGACTTCTCTCGTATAAGTAAAAATCTTGCTGAAATCCTTAATACCCATTTTTATATATTAAATATTATTCAAATTTTAAAGAAAAAAATTTCGTTTCACAAAATTTTTAGGTTTTAAAAGGTTTCTTAGAAAAATTTCGTTTCACAAAATTTTTGAATTTTAGAAGATTTTTTTATATAAGATTTTAATAATAAAAAAATAATAATAAAGTTTATAAAAAATAAAATTTTCTGCACAAGAAATTTTTATAGTAAAATTCTTATTATATCAAAAATTTTGCATTATCAAAAATTTTGCGAAGCGAAATTTTTCAAGCGAAATTTTTACTTGTATTTCTTGCATTCTGCAAGGTAGATTTCTCTTTCTTCATCGGATCCGTTTTTGCATTCTTCT
>Ga0114973_10002208_pt1 | contig 14270 bp, 24 predicted proteins | sample M_140807_MF_Meta_FD_87025 | JGI IMG/M metagenome (GOLD analysis project Ga0114973, IMG submission 87025) | Freshwater microbial communities from Lake Montjoie, Canada to study carbon cycling - M_140807_MF_MetaG | ecosystem: Environmental > Aquatic > Freshwater > Lake | place: Lake Montjoie... | reverse complement strand
CGTCTCCATCCGCGCCCACCACACGGCCCGCTCCGGCTTCTCAGCGATCAGACTGCGAATCTGGCCCGCACCCTTGAGGTAGCAAAGGTCGCAGTTGCCATGAACCGTCTCGCCGTTGATGTGCGGCAGTTCCAGGCCAAAGGACTGCGCGGCCCAGAAGGCCAAGACATCCGCCTTGGTGACACCGGCAACCGCCAGCGGCACCCTCGACTTGTCCGCAATTTTTGCCACGCGGCGAGGCTCGTCGGAGCGAATGCCGATCCATGCTGCCTCTTCGCCATGTGTCGGCTTTTCAACTAGGCCGATGGAGTGCATATAGCGGCCCATCGGGTGAATCTTCAGTTCGACGGTGCAGAACCGCGTGACCGGATTGGGCAGGTAGTTCTTCTTGCGAATCAGCGCCTCAAACGGCTCACCATTCCGGCTGGCCGTCTTGAAGTCCACCACCGCAAACGGCTCTTTGGTTCGGTACTCCAGCCATGTGATCGGCACGCCCCACTCGGTGCTGCACCGCTCGACGAAGCGCAGCGTGGCTTCCTCTTCCTTGCCCGTGTTGGCAAAGCAGACCACCGCCTCATCCGGCAGGCCGCCGTTGGCTTGCAGAACGCGCCAGAGCATATAAGCCGATGTGCGTCCTCCGCTGAAGCTGATGCAGGTTGGCTCAGTGATAACAAATGGATTCATTGGGTCATCCATTGGCTGATTCGCCGCTCTTTGCCGATTCCATGCACCGGCTGCACACCCAGCGACGCGACGACTTCGTGTTCTTCCACGCGCCGCCTTTCTCAAGCGAACGATATTTGCGGCAGGACGTACAGAACCGCTCTCCGGTCGCCCGCTCTTGCGCAATCTTCGCCTGGCCGTGCGTCGATGTCGGCGATGTCATTTCCAGTCCCCCGCGCCCACAGCGCCTTTGGTGACTTTGGCCACCATTTGCCGCTGCAACATGGTCGGCAGCACCCGCCCGCTGGACCACGATCTGACCAAATCCGGCGACTCGCCAACCAATGTCGCCAGCCGCTCGATATAGCCGGTTGAGCCTTTTTTTTCCTGCGCAACAAACCATTCTTGCAGCGTCATGCTAGCCCCCTGCGGTCTCTGCACGGCGCACAGGCGCCGCGAATCAGTCGCCCCGACCATTCACCACAAAAATCACAGTCACCTTGCGCGCCCGCTTCCAACTGGCCGCGAGCGGCATCTATACGGGCCTGCAATTCGCGGTCGATGCGCTCTTGAGTCACGTCAAGTTCGTCCATCTCAAAACGGCACGTCGTCGTCGAACTCTGGCTGCGCCACCACCGCTTTAGGCGCGGGCTGCGCGTCCTTTGGCTTAACCGCCAAAGAGAAGAACCTTTGCCCTTCTAGCCTGCCGCCCGCCTTGCCTTCGCGCACCCATGCCGACAGCCAGTATTCGCGGCCCTCAATGTTGATTGAGCCGGTAAATTCTGGATGCTTTTCTGTTTCGCGGCGCTGGTTGCGGGCCAGCAGGCCGCTGTTGCTGTTGTCGTATTCCACGTTGTCTCCAAATTAAAAAAGGTGGCGGCACGGTGGATTCCCCAGCCGCCGGTGGGGGGAGAGAGACACCGCACGTCGCGCATCCACCATCACGCCGTGCTGATTCTTCACAGGCGGGCCTCTGTCTTTCCCGCCTGCCATGCCTGCCTTGCCTCGCCATGCCAGGCCATGCCACGCCGAGCCTCGCCTGCCACGCCGCGCCACGCCTGGCCCCGCCAGGCCAAGCCACGCCTGCCGCGCCGTGCCTTACCAAGCCGTGCCCTGCCATGCCTCGCCTGCCTTGCCTGGCCGCGCCATGCCTAGCCCTGCCGAGCCTCGCCTGCCGCGCCATGCGTCGTCAGTGGAGCGCCTCAACGGCGCTGTAAGCGGTGGCCAGTGCCTTGGCGGCAAAATGAATCTTTGCCATTCGCTCTGCCGACACATCGGACTTGCCCGCAGCGGTTTCCAACTCCTTGAGCGCCTTGGTCGCGCTATTGATTCGGGCCTGCAACTCCATCACCGCGCTTGCGTACTGGTCAACGTGCTGCACGACAACCTCGACGGGTTGATAGCTGCGCCGACCTTCATCGGTCTTGACGTTGACGTAGACGGTGGTTGGCTCGGCCTCCTCTTCGCTGACAACCAGAATGCTCTTGATCAGATGGCGAGATTGGTGGTTGCGCCACTCCTCGCCAGCAATGCTGTCGTCCCACTCAAACGCAGGGTGAAGAACGGCATCCTCGGGTCGCGCTTCATCTACAACGGCGCGTGAATTAAGTTGCCCGTTCTTCTCGTAAATGCGCTCCAACTCCTCGCCAACCGCCTGCGGGTCAACACCACCAAAGTTCGCACTCGCTCGTGCCGCGTAACGCTTTGACGCTTTACGCGCCTCTCTCACAAATTTGTTGGCCATTGCCATCTCCTAAAAGTTGCCTGCCTTGCCGCGCCCGGCCTCGCCACGCCCAGCCGTGCCATGCCACGCCTTGCCCAGCCACGCCTGCCTCGCCCTGCCTCGCCCTGCCTAGCCCAGCCTTGCCTGCCTTGCCATGCCCCGCCCAGCCGCGCCGAGACTTGCCGTGCCATGCCTGCCACGCCTTGCCCAGCCCCGCCCGGCCATGCCGCGCCCGGCCTAGCCTGCCTTACGCAGCCTTGGCAATCTCAAACGTGCCCCAGCCAAGACCCGCCGACTGCCGCGAGTCCGGTCGGCCTTCACCAATGCCCACTTGCAGACCGACCCGCGTCATCAGGTTTGTCAGGTCAGTGATCGTGAATTGGTCGGCGTCATAGCGAACCCGCACGCTGGCCTTCCACTGCCGCCACATCGGACGGACGCGAATGTCGGCCACGCCGGTTGCGTTACGCACCGCCATGTCCGTCCGCTCGGCATTGCCCTCAAACTTGATGAGCGGGATGCCATCGACGCGGTCAAATCCATCGGCCTCGACGAACACCGACAGCTTCGCCAGGGTCATCTTGAAACCGACCAACCGGCACGCCGAAATCATGGCCTGACGGAATGCCGATGCTGGGATGCCCTGCCAACCGTCTACGCTGATGTGCTTGGCCTGCTCAAAGTCATCGTCAAAGTCACGCGCCGCCCTGGCCTTGCCTTTCCCTGCCGTGCTGCCAGCCGCCATCTTGCTCATCATGGCTTGCAAGATCTTGCCGCTAAATCGCGCCTGCACCAGAGGCGCAGTGCCAACAATGTTGAACACCGCCGTCGCAAATTTCGGCTCGGCAATTGCCACTGCTACTACTGCTTTATTTGCACTCATGTTGAAGTCTCCACTTGTTGCCGCCGATTGCACCGGCTCGGCGGCCTGCCGGTACTACTTGATCTCTAACCTTTGCCCGCGCACAACACGCGCACCCGGCACGTCCTGACCCGCTTCGATTGCTGCCCTGATGGCGACCCTGTCAATAACCGGCGGTGGCGGCGGTAGCACCCGCCAGTAGTCGGTCGGAATCAGCGACACGTCATCCAGCGCCACGCTCGGCGGGTTCTGGCGCACGGTCAGCGAAAACCACGGGCTTTCCACCTTGCTGATACCGGCGGCGGCCATGTTGTCGAGCAAGTAGCTGCGCAGCCAGTCGGCCCGCGACTCCAATGCTTTGCGGCGTTCTGCCATTGCTTTTTCTGCGGCCTTAATCTGCTCGGCCAAGGTCTCGATGTTGCGCACCATCTGCGCCGTGTTCGTGGCCTTGACCTCGATGTCGCCCGCCAGGCCTTCTAACGTGTCGGCAATCACCTCGGCTGGCAGGTCAAGGTCGGCCATGCGCTCGGCAGCGTCGCGGTACTCGGCAGCGAGTTGATAGAGGGCGCTCATGCCGACACCTTCAGTTGCCCCTTGCGGGCGCTGGCGGCGGCTTGCAGGGCTGCGCGTTGCGGCTCGCTGGCGTGAACGCAGGCGGCGTTCAGCGCCTGCCGGATGGCATCGACGCCGTCTGCGGCTTCGATGGCGGCGCGGTGGTCGGCCATCTCGGATGCCGTCAGGCTGTCAGGGCGCAGCGCGGCCTTGACCGCTTCGGCGCTCGGCTTGCGTGACGCGGCGTTGCCGTCGTCATCCTCTTGCGCGATGCCGGTGACAGCGGCCAGCGAGTACCGCCGCAAGTAAGTTGTGACGCTGCCGACGCCCTGCGCGTCCGGCTTGCTCAAAGGGGCAGCGGCCACGCTGCTCATCCATTCGCCGCTGCTGTGCATCAGCACGGTCTCGACCGTCACTATTGGGATGGCGACGCCCGCTTCAAGCCCGATAAACTGCACCACCGACAGACCGTGCGCCGCCAGCACAGGACGTACCGTGTTAATAATCTCGGCTAAGTCCGCGTACTTGCTGCGGAAATGCGGGTTGCTGCTGGTCTTGTGCGCGTTCTCCATCTCGGCCTGCGCCTTGGCCAGCGCCGCTGCCAGCGCGGCTATTGATTCGCTCTTGTTCATGTTCTCTCCCCTCGTTCCACTGCTGTTGCTCAAGTTGCTCTTGGTGCTGCCACCAGTCGGCGCCGCTCACGGGTGCCCCGTCAATCGCTGCCATGCCCAGCGCCGCGCCAGCTGCGCAATGCGCTTTCCGAGCTGTTCATAGGCATCGCCAGGATTGGCGTCTAGGGTCTTGTCCCAAATGGCGCTTAGTTCGGCCAGTTCTGAGTGGTCAAGGCTGTCCACCATGCCGAATACGTTGGCTGAGTCGAACGGGTCATGAATCCCGCCGCTGCTGATGGCGTTTTGGGCTTCTTCGAGGCGCTCAAACAGGGATTTTTCTTCGCGCAACGAATACGGGCGCATCGGCTGCATATCGTGCAAGGCGCTCATGCCAGCCTCCACACCAGTGCCGCAGCAAAGACAACGGCCAGCACGATGCAAACGCGCTGCCAGAGCCTGATTTCGGCTTGTTCGTCATACAGCGGTGCGTCAAAGCCGTAGGCAGCACGTCGAGTGCGATGAAATTGGTCAGCCATCACTCGCCCCGCCACGCCATGCGCACCGGCTTAACGTCAATGCACGTCCATGCGCCATTGACTTGGCGGCAAATAGCCTGCGGATGCTCGGCCAGCTCCATAGCAGCCCAGCGGTCTTGCAATGCGCCAGCGCAGTCCAGCAGCAAAACCACCGCCGCCATCGCCAGCGCCACGCCTACAGCTCGATCTCCAAGGTTCGACATCTCTCTCTCCACGCCGCAAAACGTGCGGCATGAGAGTAAGTGTGAGCCAAGGTATTTGTACTGTCAATACCGGCAGTACTTAAAAAGGCAAAAAGAATTGATGACCCGCAGGAGGGTCGTTGGCGGACTCAGTCGGTGGAAGTGCCGTTCCCTTTTGCTGGCGGCAGAAAAAACGCCTCGGCGATAGCGGCCATCTGGCGGCGCTGCTCGGGAGTCATGGTCTGCATGAGTGTCAGCACGGAATCCGCTTCCGGTGACTTCGTTGCGCTTGTGCTGGAGTCGCGCCCAGTCACCAAAAAGTCCAGAGAAACGCCAAAGATGTCCGCCAGGACAATCAATTTGTCGATGTCTGGCACTGCCAAGCCGCTCAACCACTTGTTGACGGCCCCTTGCGTGATTGGGTGCCTGCGCCATAGGAATTGGCGCACGAGCCACACCTGACGGCCCCTCCGCTCCAGGCCTTGCTCGGTCAAGAGATCGGATAGCCGAGCAGCAAAAGTGTCTCTGAACTTGTCCATGAAACGGAAGGTATCACCCCACACGGTTTTCTTGACCCACATAAGTTTGCGATTTGTGGTCTAATACCCACAGCATTGATGTAAATCAACCCGAGGGACTTATGGACATGACGAAGCCGCAGACAGCCATTGACGTGGCGGTCGAGCTTATCGGTCGATCTGCTGTGGCACGCGCCTGTGGCGTGACGCCGCCGGCGGTCAAGAAGTGGCAGCGGCACGGTCGTCTGCCGCGACACGCACTCACGGGCGAGACGGACTACGCCTACCGCATCTACGCGGCCACTCAGGGCCGGGTGTCGGTGGCGGACCTGTTGCGCCTGTAGCCAGTTTGGCAATGGCTAGTTCGGGCTTGATCACCCGAGTGATGGGAAACCTCCGCCCGCCATTGCCTCCCATCTAGGAGGGCGAGGAGTTGAGCGTGGCCGAGCGCCGACTGTTTTCGAGAAAGCAGCGACTCGCCTTGGCGATTGTTGCTGGGTTCAGGTGCGAGATATGCCGCGCTCCCCTGAATCAGTACGAGGCCGATCACATCGTGCCTTGGAGCAAGGGCGGCAAAACGGATGTCCGCAATGGACAAGCACTGTGTAAAGCCTGCAACAGGCGAAAGGGAAATCGAGTCATGCGACTTAGAAAATGGCAGGAGCAAGCGGTCGATTTGATTACGGGAAGGCTGGGCAAGGGTTTAGACAGGGCAATGATTGCCGCGTGTCCTGGTGCTGGCAAAACCGCTATGACGGTCTCGGTTGTTAGGGACGAGACATTCTTGACGGCGTGTGACGTGACAGTTGTCGTGGTTCCGTCTCGGGCGCTGAAAAGGCAATGGAAGAAAGCGTTTCGTGCGCACGGGATCGGCGCAAAGGACGACATCGACAATTCGGCGCTTGAGAGCCGCGCCGCATATGACGAAGAGTTGATGTTTGACCCAGAAAAGCCGGTGCAGATATTCACTTACTCGCAGGTGACCAGCAACCCGGACATTTTCAGAGTCTTGTGCAAGCGTCATCAGGTTCTGGTGGTGTTTGATGAGGTTCACCATGCTGACGACGATGCCAAGTTTGGCAAGGCGCTGATTCACGCTTTTGAAGGTGCGGTGTTCAAGTTGTCGCTGTCTGGCACGCCGTTCAATACCAAGGGCGGGCGGCTGGCATTTTGCGACATCGTAAAGACGACCGATGATGATGGCAGAGACCTCAATAGAACAGTGGTGGACTTTGAGTATGCCTATGGGGAGGCTTTGAAGGCCACTGGGGAAGATGATGACCCGTATGTCGTCCGTCCTGCCCAGTTCATTAAGTGGAAGAGTTCGGCCACAGTCAGTTACGCAAGCGCGACCGGCGAAATCGAGGAGCGGGTCGTTAGCGGACGCATCAAGTCGGAGCAGTTGTCGCCGCTTGTCGATATTCGCGGGGAAGCCGCCCAGAAAATGGTGCTTGATGGTTTGCGTCGGCTGGATGGAATGCGCCAGACGCACGCAAATGCAGGGCTGCTCATTACTGCGATGGATCGAGATCAGTGCGAACTGATTGTCGAGTTCTTGCAGAAGAAGGGTGTTCGTGACGTGACTTCAATCATGTACGACACACCGAATGTCAGCGACGAAATAGAACGGTGGGCCAAGAGTAACGAGCGCGTCTTGGTTGCCATCAAGATGATTTCAGAGGGCGTGGATATTAAGCGGCTGCGCGTTGGCGTTTATCTGTCCAACGTGCTGACCCAGATGTTCTTCACCCAGTTTGTCGGGCGATTTGTTCGCTATGACGGGTCGCTTGATGCGGGGCAGTTCGCTTCGATTTACATCCCTGAACACGTCACGCTCATCCGTTTTGCGGAAGAGATAGAGCAGATGGTGATGGAGGCCGAAGACGCTTTGCTTAATAGCGAGCCGAGCGGCCCCATCACTCCGACTCAAGGGCCAACGCGCATCGGCATTGAATCGGATGGTGAGTTCAACGGCTTGATTGAGAGCCGCGAGACGATGCAGAAGACGCGCGCTCAGAGAATCGCTGAAGCGATGGAAAAGTGCGGTCTGGTTGGAGTTCTGACAGAACACAAAGTCTCCCAAGTCTTTGAAGAGTTGTTGAAGGACAACCCGGCATTCAAGGCGGCGGAAGGCGACGAGGACACCCCGAAGCAAACCACGGTCAGCAAGCTGAATGACCAGATGGTTGCCGCCATCGTGCGCGAAGCGGAGCGCCGTGGAATGTCTGGGTGGGACTACCCGTCTGTTCACAACTATGCCAACGCGGCGGTTCAGATTCGCCGTAAAGATTCCATGACGCCGGAGAGCAAGTTGCGTGAGCGTCTGGAGGTTCTAAAGAAGCTCCTAGTGCGTGTTCGCCGTGGTGAAGGCGGCATGGGGGAGGCCGCATGAAAATCAGTGCGCCAGAGGTTTTGAGCGGATCGATTCACAACCGCCTGCTAAACGCTTCGGGAGACACGATTCACGGCTTTCGTGTTGTGCCGGGATTCATGCTGGCGATGCTCCGTGATGGTGGCTGGCGCAAGCTGGCCCGCCCAATCGACGGCAAGGTGTTTACGAACCGCAGCGTTGAGGAATGGGTGCTTGGTAAGCCGTGGGCAGGGCTGCACTTTCCTTCATGGGATGCCCTGTACGCAATGCTTGACCGTGATCCAGAGGACGGCACCGAGTGCAAGGCGCTGCTGATCGAGAACGGCGCACCGGCCAACGGCGCAGCGGCGGATGTGCGGGTCATGGCGAGGCATGGTGGCAAGAGGGAGCAACCCAACAATGTTGGGTTGAAGTATGCCAATGACCTTGCCTCCACCGTTGCCCGCCTGAAGCGTGACAACCCCGCCCTTGCCGAGCGCGTGATTCGCGGCGAGTTGTCGGCCAACGCTGCGGCCATCGAGGCCGGTTTTCGCAAACCCACATGGACTGCGCCCGACGATCCGGAGCGTCTGGCGGCTCGCGTTCGCCAGCGGTATCCAGGCTGGACGATGGTGCGTGTCGATTCGGGCAATCCAGAGGAGTAAGCCAATGAACGACACGCAGGTTGAAGTTGAGCCGCACCAGCTGGCTCGCAAGTTTGACCCTAGCACCTCACACGACGCCGCTGGTCGCGTCCGCGAATTCGCCAAAGGCCAACACGCGGCCATCTTGGCGGCGCTGCGCAATGGTGGCGCTATGACTCCGGAAAAGATCGGAGCAGCCATCCACCTCGATGCCTATCAAGTGCGCAAGCGCCTGCCGGAATTGGAGCGGGCAGGGCTGGCGCAGCCGACTGGTGAGACCGCGCCAACGGCGTCAGGTCGGTCACAGCGGGTTTGGAGGGCTGTGTGACATGGCTCGTATCCGCACCATAAAGCCGGATTTTCCGCAGAGCGAAAGCATGGGTAGGGTCAGCCGCGATTCGCGACTTCTGTTCGTTCTTCTTTGGACTGTCGCCGACGATGAGGGGAGGCTTCGCGGAAATTCGCGAATGCTCGCGAGCCTTCTCTACCCCTATGACAACGATGCAATGACCCTCATAGACGGGTGGTTGAGCGAGTTGGAGGCGGAGGGCTGCATCGTCCGTTACATGGTTGACGGGTCTACTTATCTGCAAATCTGTAAGTGGCGGAATCATCAGAGGATTGACAAGCCAAGCGATTCAAAATTGCCAGAATTCGTGGAAGGTTCGCGAATCCTCGCGAAGCCTCGCGAATCCTCCCCGTTGGAAGTGGAAGTGGAAGTGGAAGTGGAAGTGGAAGGGGAATGGAGAGGGGAGTGTGAGGGGAGGGTGAAACCCGTTGGCGCGTCAAAGCCGCGCCCAGTGTCTAGGGGTTCACGCCTACCTACCGACTGGTCGCCATCGACTGCTGATGCTGAGTTCCTGCAATCGACTCGACCCGACCTGACGTTGGCTGTGGTTGCTGCCGAGTTTCTGGATTACTGGATTGCCCAGCCGGGGCAACGTGGTGTCAAGACCGACTGGCCTGCGACTTGGCGCAATTGGGTGCGACGGCAGGCCAAGGTCAACGGTCGCAATGGCTCGCATCACTTGAAGCCCACGATGGGCGATGCCATTCGCCGGTCTGACGAACTGACCCGCGATTGGGTGCCGTCGGAGTTTCAGCAATGATCGCCGCCGACGCTCAAAAATTCCGTCAGACGCTGGCCGTCGTGTTCGGCGAGTACGACAGCGGTCAAGCCTTGTCGCCGGAAAAGCTCGAACTCTGGTGGCAGCAGCTGCGAATCTACGACCTCGCTGCGGTCCAGGATGCGCTCTACCGGCATCTGCGGGTTAGCAAGTTCGCGCCAAAGATTGCCGAGGTGGTTGCGCTGATCGAAGGTGGCGCTCAAGACAACGCGCTCAAGGCATGGTCAAGCGTCGAGCGCGGCATCCGCGTGGTTGGGCCGCACCGCGATGTGGTGTTCGATGATCCGGTGGCGATGCGCGTGGTTGCCGACATGGGCGGCTGGGTCAAGCTGTGCGAGGTTGACGACAAGGGCTTGCCGTTCGTGGCCCGCGAGTTTGAAAACCGCTACCGAGGCTATGCCGCGCAGGGCAAGCCGGTTGAGCATCCAGCAATCCTGTCCGGCATCGCTAACGCGCACAACCGCAAGGGCGGTCACGACGTTGAGCCGCCGATGCTGGTGGGCGACAAGACCCGCTGTGAGCGCGTGATGATTGCTGGCCGCACCGAGCCGCTGATTGGCATCACGCAAGCAACGCAGCACATCGAGGCGTTGCGGCTCGGGGTGCAGCCATGAAGCGCATCTTTTTTCTGACCTCGCGGCTGGTGCGTCGCGCCGTCGCTGCGGCGATTCAGTCAGCGCCAGACGGGTATTCAGTGACCATCGCGCCGGTCACTAGAACCAGCCAGCAGAACGCGATGCTGTGGGGCTTGCTCACCACCATCAGCCGTGAGGTCGAGTGGGATGGTCGCCACCTGTCGCCAGAGGACTGGAAGACGCTGTTTAGCGCATTGCTGCGCCAGCAAGACGTGGTGGCTGGCATCGACGGCGGGCTGGTGGTGCTGGGTCTGTCCACCAGCAAGCTGACCAAGCGCGAGTTCGCCGATCTGCTCGACTTGATTCTAGCGTTCTGTAGCGAGCGCGGAATCGAGATATCACCCGAGTGGGATGAACGCAGCCAAGGCGCTCATAGCGCGTCTGAGGGGCATCGGGAGGTGGCAGCGTGAGGGCCATCGTCGAGCAGGATCACATCACCGCAGATCTATCGAATGCTTTTGATTTCGAGTTTGACGGTGTCACCGAGTTTGAGCCGCCGAAGTTTTCTCTACCGGCGGATTTCTCGATTGGCTTGATTGTCGGCCCCAGCGGGTCAGGCAAAACGACGATTCTCAACCGCATAGGCCGTAGCGAAGAGCCGTTGTGGAATGCGGGGCAGGCCATCTGCTCGCACTTTGGCAGCGCAGACGAAGCGCGGGAGAAGTTGGCTGCGGTGGGGCTGAATTCCGTTCCGGTTTGGATGAAGCCGCACCACGTCCTGAGCAACGGGGAGCGATTCCGCGCCGACTTGGCGCGGCGTCTGCAAGACGGGGCACTAATTGACGAGTTCACCAGCGTGGTGGATCGCGCGGTTGCCAAGTCGTGCGCTTATGCCGTCCAGCGGCACATCCGCAAGGCTGGGCTGAAGCGGATCGTTTTTGCCACTTGCCACTACGACGTGGCTGAGTGGCTGATGCCGGATTGGGTGTTTGATTCGGCGACTGGTCGCATGACCGGAAGGGGGTCGGAAAGGCGACCCGAGATTGAGCTGGAATTGCTACCTGCTGTCCCCGACGTGTGGGCGCTATTCCGCCACCATCACTATCTCAGCGGGGACATCAATAAGGCTGCGCGGTGCTGGGTTGCAAGTTGGGAAGGTGTCCCAGTTGGATTTGCCGCTGTTCTTGCCTTCCCCTGCGGAACCGTGAAAAACGCGTGGCGTGAGCATCGCGCCGTTGTGTTGCCGGAGTTTCAAGGCTTAGGGATGGGTGTCCGCATTTCGGACGCTCTTGGCGAGATCGTGCTGGCGGAAGGCGGGCGCTACTTCAGCAAGACGGCAAACCCGCGAATGGGCGCGTATCGGAATGCGTCCGAAAACTGGAAGCCTACCAGCAAGAACATGAAAAGCCGACCTGACTACGCAAGTGGCAGGGAAACCAAAGAGAAGAACTACAAGGGCAGGCACATCAATCGCGTTTGTTTCTCGCATGAGTATGTCGGGCGCGGGGTGACCACATGAACTGCCTCGGCGCAAATCGCTGCGAACACGCGGAGCGCATGGTCACGCTGCTGGACGGTGCTGTCGTGTGCAGCAGCTGCGACCTTTACCGCAACGAGTGCGAAGCCGAGCGGCTGATGGCGCTGCCGATGGTCAAGCGTCGCGCCGAGATCAAGTGGCGCGAGCAGCATCGGCCTGCTGAGTCGGTCGAGCGGCTTAAGGCGGCAATGACAACAATTCACGAGCGGAGGCGGGCGTGACCATCGTCCTTGGCATTGACCCTGGTGCATCGACCGGCTTCGCGCTGTACGTCGATGGCGCATTGCAGTCACTTTCGACGGGTGCGCCGTCCGACGTGCATAGCGTGATTGCCTTGCACGCGCCGACGCTGGTGGTGTTTGAGGATAGCCGCCTCACCAGTCCGACATGGTCCCGCGGCGTCAGCCGTCAGGCGATGCTCAAGATCGCCCGCAACGTCGGCATGGTCGATGGCTGCTGCGCGATGGTGACGCAAGCCTGCGACGCGCTGCAAGTGCCGTGCCGAGGCATTTCGCCCAAGCACAAGGGCCGCAAATTGGACGCGACATCGTTCGCCGCCATCACCGGCTGGTCGAAGCGTTGCAATCAACACGAGCGCGACGCAGCGATGGTCGCCTACCCATTCCGCTACACCCGAATCATGGAGACCGTATGAGCCTTCCCTACATTGGCGGTGCCGCCCCTGTGCGCCGCGCCACCCCAGACCTGCCGACCGCTGCGTTTCATCCAGACGCGCCCGCCGAACCTGCGCGGCAACGCAGTGAGCCGGTTGTCGTGCCGCCAAAGGCTGTCGTGCCGCCAACAAAGGTCAAGGTGAGGACGCGAGGCGAGCCGATCATTGAGCGGCTGGTCGTGCTGCTCGAGCGCAATGGCCCGATGAAGGCCAAGGATGCCTACGCGCAGCTCGAAGCCACCGCCGCCAATTTTTCATCGTCGATTGCTGCCGAGCTGCGGCGTCGCAATCCTCGGGTGGCGAAGGCGATGGCAATCGGTCCGAAGAGCCGGTTTGTGGTGGTGTTTTTGACCGGCCAAGACATCGCGCCGCTGCTGGACAGGCTGCACGCGCACTTGGAAGGCGAGTCGGTTGCAACGCGGCAGCAGACTGCGCACCCCGTGCGGTTCGCCATCGACAGCAATGGCGTTCTGACCGTGGAGTGCGGGCCGAATCGCATCGACATCAAGCGCGACGACTTGGTCAAGTTGGAGCGGTTTTTGACAGCACTTATCGACACAGCGGGGTAACTATGGAACGCGCTATCTGGCACGAATTGCCCAGCCATTTACACGATGCTGACCGTCTCTTGATGGCCTACGGAAAATGGTCGCGTGACCGTCCAGCGTATGGCCGCTGTGGGTCAGCCGAGGGGCGTTATCGCTCGACTGACGTGCATCACGGCGCTGTGGTGCCGGTGGTGGTGATTCCAGACTGGTCGGCGGCTGAAGTGCAGCGCAGTCTGAACGCGATGCCGGAGCGGTGGAGGCTGGTGCTAACCGCGTGGTATGTGCCGAGTCGAGCGCAGCAGGCAAGGATTCGACGCATCAAGCGCGGCATGGGTTGGGCACAGTTCCGCGAAATGCTGTGCGATGCGCTCACCATGTTTCGCAACATCCACCGAGGCTAATCATGGGCATGGTCGAGGTGTTATCCGCCGTCTCGCATCATGCCGCAGAGATCATCCGCATTTGCCGGATGGCCGATTGTCACCAAGATTGGGCGACGCTGGCAGGCGTGATTCACGAGGAAGCGATTGACGAGCGGGCAGGGCTTGAAGCGCCGCTCCAGCCGATTGATGGAGGAAGGGCGTGATGAAATACCGCAACACCTTTGGCATCTGATACAGTTGCCTCCGTTTCTGAATAAATCTGATAGGAGGACATCTGATGGAAGTGCCCAACAAGGACGAACTGGCTGCGTTTCGTCGTGACCATAAACTGAGCCAGTCGCAGGCCGCGAAGCTGATCTACACGCCCACCAGCACTTTGCAGAAGTGGGAGCTTGGCATCAGCGGCATGCACCCGGGTTTGTGGGAGCTGTTCCAGATTAAGGCCAAAGTTCGGCTGGAGCAACTGGGTGAAAGCCCCGTGGATGCTCAAGAGTAGCCAACTTTGCCGGAAATCTGATGACTCTGATAGCTCTGATAGCTCTGATAGGGTTGTCTCCAAAAGGGCCATCGGCACCGCTAGGTGCTGATCGCCACACACGCATACACGGGCGCACGCTCACACACGGGTGACGCGCACACGTACACACATCCATCATCACACGATGGCGGCTTGAAAGTTTTTTTCGGGCCGCGTAAAAAAACTGTTGCATTGTGTCCGATTTGGTTTATGATTCACTCCATGCACGGCGCATGGTGCGCAGCGCGAGTACCAGGAGAGAGAACATG
>Ga0114973_10002204_pt1 | contig 14280 bp, 24 predicted proteins | sample M_140807_MF_Meta_FD_87025 | JGI IMG/M metagenome (GOLD analysis project Ga0114973, IMG submission 87025) | Freshwater microbial communities from Lake Montjoie, Canada to study carbon cycling - M_140807_MF_MetaG | ecosystem: Environmental > Aquatic > Freshwater > Lake | place: Lake Montjoie... | reverse complement strand
TAGGTAATCACCTTGCGCCATAACCAAATATCCTTTACTCATTGCCGACTCCTAGTTCTTGTCTAACTAGACGTTGCAGGTCATTTTTATTCATCACATGCACATCTTGTCCGCGTATGCGACACACATGTTTTCCAGCGGTGTGCGACAGCACAATTTGTTCTTTGGTCATGGACTCTAGGTTTGACTTATCAATCACATACAATAACTCGCCGGGTATAACTGGACACCAGTTAGCATGCGCCGTGCCGCCTAGCATGTGTAGAGCTATGCTCCAGATGTAATCATTGCGCAGTAGATTTACATTGTACTGATGTAGCACACTCAGCCAAGGATAATGTTCTTTGACCCATTTGCAGGTTTTAAAAAACAAATGTGATTTTTCTGTTTTGCGAAAATAAAATTCTGTTGCCCAGAAAAACTTTACTCCGGTAGTGGATACCCAATCAAAGTCAGGATGCGGGTGCCCAAACACATCACGTGCGTCTCTGCACACCATGTAGTCGTGAGCACTGCCCCATAGTAGATTTAGTTTTTTGCTTTGTATCACAATATCGGTATCAATGATTATGGTTTCATCGTAGGGTGTAAGATCCCAGGCACTAACACGATCAAGATTTTGAAAAGTTAGCATTTCGCCTTGATAGGATTTTACCTGTTGAGTTGTACTGCTACTGGTGATAACATGATCAAACACGTTGATATCAAGTCCTGCTGCGATAATATTATCAACTGTGGTAGGATCAGCAACTAGACTAACAGGACGATCTAGATACTGATGTATTCGCTGTGCGCACCATACCGCCAGCTGGCCGTAGCTGATGCGTTCGTTATCGTGTGCAAATAATAAAAATCCTTGAGTCATTTGGTAATGATAGCTTCAACGGATCTCTTGGTTCGAAGTGCCTGCCACTCGGTGCCAAATTCTTCGGTGGCCTGATTATATGCTTCGATCGATTCTTGGATAAATTTATCCACAGCTAGAATTTTAATACAGGTACGGTTACGATCAACCACCCATAGTTGATCTGTTTCACTGTGTTCTGCTCTGAGTTTGAGTCCTGCTAGGAATTCTGGAGTGATATCAAAAATTCCACCGTTGTGCGGAATCACACAAGCATCTTGGAATTTGCTCACTAACAGTTCTCGTTGTTGTTTGATTGTGGTTTGATAATGAGCTTCGGCCATTATCTGTTCTAGGTCACCCATGATTGACTCCTCTTTGTAATTATGCTACAAAGAGGGTCTGGATATTATTTAAGGTCCAAGTGCCCTGGTTACAGTATAGGAGTTTGGTATTGGAGATACCACTGCATCAACTGATTTAAGATAATCAAAACTCACAGTGATACTGGCAGTTACATTTTCATCAACTGCCGGAGCGGTGCGCACAGAAGCATCATTGAATAGATAGGTTAGTGTCACGGTCGTAGAGTTCACAAGAGTTGCAGAAGCTCGAAGGAAAGATGCACTGTAGTTATTTGGTGTAGGGCCAGCAGCTGGTCCACTTGGATTAAGCGTCCACAAGGTATATGTTCCACCAGCACGATAATTAGTTGCAGTATAGTAACCGTTGATACTGAGTATGTTGGTATTTCCAGCTAGAATTGCATCTGCCCAGGATTTGTCTTTGGTGTTGTCGGTGCCTGTTGTGCCACCAGTTGCTGAGGCCAAGATTCGAAGACGTCCGCCTGCGTTAAAAAAGTTTCTCATATTGTCGGCACTGGCAAAAGTCACGGTGGCTGTGGTAGTGATTGATCCATTCCAGGCTGTGGAATAGGTAGTAGTTGGTCCAGTTACCACCGCAAGTTGTGTTGATGCAAAAGCTGTATCTTTATTGGTAGCAATGACATCCGCTTGGGCTTTATAAAGGTTTGTTATAGCACTATCAATTACACCCCCGGTACTTATAGCCGGCAATTCAATATTCGTGAATGCAGCTCCAGCCTGGTGTGTGCGGCATGCATTGATATCTGCACGTAAATTGTTCCAGGCCGTACTTCCTACTACAGGATTGCCGGTCAGTGCAGAACTAGAAGGAGTTGCACCATATCCTGAGGTTCCTGATCCAACACCAAGAACTGTTGTAACTACGTTATAGACAGCGGTATAATCTGCTAGGTAGATTAAATCACCTGTTACTTTTGGAAATGCTCCTGATCCGGCCATGTTTTATTCCTAATTCGATTGTGTATTTAGTTGAGCAACAATAGGGGCTGTCCAAAAAATACTATGCTATTATTTATCAGTGATTGGCCTAAGCCGGCTGTGCATAGATACTGGTTTTAAGCCACTCATAATATAGCTCAAATCCACGCTCAATATCCACTGTGGGCGTGTATCCAAAATCTTCTTGGGCACGATTGATTTTCAAACTGGCCCTGCTGGGATATTCTGCATCTTTGCTTTCCACTTCAATGGTGCCTGCGCCCACAGTCTGGATGGCTAATTCGGCTGCTTGCAACAGGGTATGACTTGCTGACCGTGTGATATTATAGGTCCTGAAGGCCGTCTTATCGCTTAAACTTGCACCTATGATGCCTGCTACAGCGTCATCCACGTAGGTAAAATCCAGCATTTCGTGTTCGCCCTTGACTCGCAGTGTCTTACCCTGCATCGCGGCAATTAAAAACTTGCTTACCACACGGTCTTCGATATCGCGTGGTCCGTACACAGCACTGGGTCGTATAATGGTGTACTCCATGCCTGTTCGACGAGCATAGTCTTTTACCAACCATTCGCCGGCTAACTTCATGATACCATATTGCCCAATTGGGTTGCACGGATCGTCCTCACCGATATCTTCGGTAAAGTCACCATATACCATGCTAGAACTGATGTATATAAAACGGCGTACTCTGTGAGCTTTGGCAGCTTCTAGTAACTGCATGAGTCCAACCATCATTACTTCTGCGCCCCAGGCAGGATCTGCACTCACAACTTTCTGACGTGGAAAACTGGCCATGTGTATAACCACTTCGGGATGATAGTGTTTGACCATCCAGTCTACGCTGTCGCTCTTGTTGCTTAGATCTATACGATGCACAGGAGCAGTATACAGTTCTCTGCGTTCTGTGTGTAGCGCAGTCATGTGCTCTTTGGGCACAATACCGTAGTCAGTTTGGTTGTCTAATACACTGCAAGAGTGTCCCAGGAACTCTAGTCCACGCACCACATTGTGCCCAATAAAGCCGGCGCCACCTGTTACTAATATATTCATGTGTGTTTCCATTTGAGGGTGAATGCCAGTGCATCCTTTTCTTCGCGAAATTGATATTCACCAATCTCGTCCCAGTCGGCACTAACGTCTGCTACATCTACTACTTCGTAACCAACATAACTGGCGCAATGAGCCTGTGCCCATGCATCCATGGCATCGTAATAGGCTTGATTGTAATCGTATCCGTTGGGCGCAGGATCAGAAATGTGTACGTTGTAGGTTGTCATATTTTAACCTATAGTACACTTCATCCCGCTCTTCTAGCTTTCCAACGATTCGTACCTTATAACCATAGCATTCAACATCGGGGTATATTTGAAATGTAGGATCCTGGGCATGAGCCATCACCCACTGACCTGCTTCGGTCTTTTCCCAATCCAGTATAGGTCCTGCGGCATAGATCTCAGGATCTTCTACATCGCCTAGACGAAACTCGTGAAATTGTACAGTTCTCATATGGCCATGGGTGCGGCAATAGCCGTGTGACTTTGATAGTTGTCTAGCCGAATATCATCCATTGTAAAATGAGTGATATCCGTGATGTCAGGGTTCAGCCAAAGAGTTGGTGCAGGTAAGGGTTCACGTGTGAGTTGTTCTTTTACCTGGTCCACATGATTTAGGTAGATGTGTGCATCGCCGAGTACATGAACGAACTCCCCGACCTGAAGGCCGCACACTTGAGCTATCATGGCCGTTAACAGGCTGTAGCTTGCGATGTTAAAGGGGACACCTAGAAACATGTCACAACTTCTTTGATACATCTGGCAGGATAGTCGGCCATCTGCAACATAGAATTGGGCAAAGCAGTGGCACGGTGGTAGGGCCATGTCTTGTAATTCACCTGGATTCCAACTGGATAATATATGTCTTCGTCCGTGCGGATCTGCCTTGATTCCGTTGATCAGGTCTATAAGTTGATCAACTTCCCTAATGTGTAATGTACCTTGTCTATTATATACATTACCAAAATCGTCTTTGAAACTGTAGCCTTTGTGTTCTACAGGTGTGCGCCACTTGCGCCATTGTACTCCATACACCCTGCCCAGGTCGCCGTCGTATTTTGCACGAGGCTTCCAGTAGGGTGCTGTGGCATTGTCAGTCCAGATGGTACCCTTAGTTGTTTCCCTGCTACCATGTAATATCTCTCGCAGGCGTTTTTCGTCCCCTGACCCTTCAATGAACCACAGCAGTTCTGAAACCACGCTACGCCAAGCCAGTTTCTTTGTTGTTACTGCAGGAAATCCTTCAGCAAGATTATAGCGTTGTTGCATACCAAATAGGCTGATAGTGCCAGTGCCAGTGCGGTCGCCACGTTGGGTACCACTTGATAAAATAGTTTTGAGAGCATCGTGATAAACTTTCATTATTGAGACCTAAAAGGATTAACGTTTTTGTATTCAGTGAAGTTTAACATTTTATCCGTGCTAGGTCTAGCACTGCAAGCTCTAAACATCATGAAATATTCGCCCATGTTTAGTCTTGTGTCAGCATAGTGACTGCCTTTGCGATGTGTAACATACACATAGTCAGTTATACCTTTGCACTGCATCAGTAGATCAACACCGCCAATGATATAGATATTTTTCTTGGGCCAAATAGCCTGTAGCTTTTCTATCTCAGTGGGAAGGTCGCCCCGAATGGTTCTAACCAGTGGGTGACGTTCTATGTCTCTGGTTGTGGCAATAACGTTGATTCGATCAGGTAGAGGTTTGGGCATTTTGGGATCGTCCCAGGTCTTGCGACCCATAACAACCACATGCCCTACAGTGAGTTCGCGAAACCATTCCATGTCTTCTGGATGGTGCTTCCAAGGCAAGGTACCTCGATTACCAACCCCTCCGGTTTGGTCTACGGAAAATATTGCAGAGATCATAGATTTTTTAAGATATCGTCAGTAACAGGTTGCACGGTCTTGGCCACAGAATCAATGTTGATGAAAAAATCCACATCCTTGATTATTTCATCCAGCTTTTTTAAACGGCTGTTCAACATCTCTTCGATCTCTTGATTGGCATAGCCTTCATCCAGTAGGTCTAGGATATTGATTTCAACTCTGGTGCCATCGATGAGGTTCACAGTAACCATTTGTATCATGTTTACCGGAACTTCTTCTTTGGCTACAGTTTTAAGTATCTGCTTCCAACGATCACGTGCATCAACGTTAATCCGCTTTGACTGGTTTTTTCTTGGCATTTGCTTTTGTTGTTTTTGGTTTTAAACTTGGATCAAAAGAAGTTGCTTCGTTTATCAAACGTTCAGCTTCTGCCATAAGCTGTTGAGCACTGGCTCGCATTTTTTCAGCTTGTTCTATACGTTGAGCTGCCAATACTTCGTCAGTCATCACAGCATGTTGGTTAACAACAGCTGGGGTGCTTCTGGTATTGACTGGAGCACCAACTTCTCTAGGATCGCGCTTGCGTTTGCCATTACCAACGCCAAGTTCAGCATCAAGTTCTGCCATGCGGCGAACAGCATCCTGTCCTTGTGCCATTTCGTTTAAGATGCTGTTGAGTTCATCCAATCGAACATTGCTTTTCATTGTGGGTGTCATTACCACTTGATTGGTAGGAACCTTTTTAATCTTGCTTTCACGATGCAGTACCTCTAGTGTATTGCGACCGTCTGCCATGATGTTGCGCCACAGTGCATCAGCAAAAGATTCTGCTGCTTGTCCACTTGGGCTCTCCAGTGTTTTCATGATTTCATCATGCATCATGCGCGGCAGCAGATCACTATAGATCAACAGACACATGTGGTCTTCGTTTGGTACTTGTCTGTACAATAGAACGATCTTGCGATCGTTATGCTTTCCGACGTGTTTTAGCATTTGGCTTCTCCTGAGTTTGTGGTGCGGCTTCAGCCGCTGCTTCTGGCGCTTGAGGTTGTGCGGCTTCTGGGCGAGTGATAGCACCAGACGCTTCTAGAAACGCCACCAAACGTTCATAAAAGTCGCCTACAGTTTTGAGTTCTTCAGCTCTGTAAATGCCCTTGGCGGCCCCAGCCTGAATGATTTGTGCAGTCAGTACTAGGTCAGCAATAGTTAAATTTGGACCTTGTGCTTGTTGCGTTGTTTCTGTTGACATTGATTTCCTCCGTAGTCTGACATGAGTATTTAATACCATATCCAGCCGGAGGAAATTTTTTTAGAAGTCGTAGTTGCTCTGATTTATAGAATCAAGAAAAAGCCCAAAATAAGAAAGTTCGCTGGCTTCTTCGAATGCCGCACACTTGCACATTGCTACACTTCCGCCTTCGGTTACCATGTAATGATCACCAAAGTAAAAGCGTCCGCGTAGATTTTCGTGTATCCAGTCTGTTATTGATTTTTCGTTTGCACGTAGGTCAAAGGTAATGTACTCGAAATGCGGAGGAAGATAACTGATCCTGCGCAGTCCGAATACATTTAAGAGATTTATTTCAAATGCTGGGCGCATGGCGTTTGAATATCATGTGATTGTGATGCAAGCCAACCAGTTCCCATCCGGCACCACCCATTGCATCCATTAACAGTTGATTCTCAATGAATGCTTCGTCTGGATCTTCTGGATCACCGATTGGCAGTATCTTGTACTCCCACCGAACAATGTCGGCAGGAGTTTTGCGTAGCCAATCAAATATCATGATCCGATCTTTTCTGGATCTTCGTAGTGTGCCCAGGTACCCCAAGGAGGTTCACAACCTGGATTGCCACGAATGATCCAAACAGTGTCGCAGTAGTTTTCTTCACCCCACTCGCCAAACGGCATACCGTCAGTGAACACTACCAAGCGGTTGGGCTCAATCTCGTTCTCACGCATGAATTCCCAGTTAGCCATAAAGTCAGTACCGCCACCGCCTTGGGCATCGTAGTTGGCAATGTCTTCCAGGTTGTCAGAAGTAAACTCCTGCAGGTTGTACACTTCGGTGTCAAATGTCCACACACGGATGCGATACTGGTCATAGCTCTCCATGATGCCTTTGACTACGGCCAAGAACTCGCGAATATTTTCTTCGCTGATACTGCCCGACGTGTCAATTGCAACACAGATATCTACCTGCTCGCCGGGCCTACGTCCTGGCAATACAGCATCCAAGTGCCAACCTCTGCGGTTAGTCTTCATCCAGGTAAAGTCTTCTTTAAAAGTACTTTCAAGTTGTTGTTGCAGTAGTTCACGCCAGTCCATGACCGGAGCAGTCAGGTCCTTGATCATGCGCTTGACGCCTGCGGGCAAGTTACCTGCGCCTGCGGCATTGGCAGCATTCAATACAGCTTCACGGATCTCATCGCGGATAGCATCTCGCTCTGCCTGTGTGAGTTTAGGACGTCCGTTGCCGTCTTTCTCGTCATCACCATCGCCGTCTCCGGAGCCATCCATGTGCTCGTCCAACAGCATCTCTGCCAATTGATCCAGCGTGACCTGCTTCACATTCTTCATCAGGTCATCATAGATTTCTTCACTCATCATGCCGCGATATTTTGGCTCATACAGCATAGGCACCACGCTGATACGCTCACCAACCTTTTGGTCAATCAAGTCTGCGTTCACTGCATAGTCATTGGCAATGTTAAAGATCTTGTGATCGCGGTCTCCACGTCGACCCATGTGATCATATACAGCATGTAGTACCTCGTGACCTACCAAGAACTCCAGTTGCTTGGGGGGCAGTTTCTGGATAAATTCTGTGCAGTAGTAGAAACGACGACCATCGGTTGCCGCAGTGGTAAGCCAGTCATCTGCATTGACCAACTGCATGCGAGTAGCAAGATTACCAAAGAACGGAGCCTTGAGCAACAGTGCAATACGAGCAGTGATAATCTTTTCACGCACAAGAGCATCAACTTTGGGGTCAATGGGTTTGCGTTCAACTGCACCAGCACCCGCTGATACTTTGTCTAAAATACCTTTTGCGATCTTTTTAGGGTCAATTGCAGTTGTGTTTTGTACGCTCATATAGAATCCTTAAAATGTTCTTGTATTATACGTGTCAATGTATATAGTGTCAAACAGGGCCGAGCCCTGTTTGTTTTTAACGACTGTCTTTGGCACTTGCTGCCAAAATGTACTTGCCAAATCGCTTGTGGAACTCGTCAAAGTTCTTGAGCTTGGTTGGCACCAAAGGCAAGTTGAAAGTGGTAAGTGCAGTACGAGCACCCATGACCACCAACTCTGTGTTAAAGTTCTCCATCATGAACTTGAGGAAGTTATCTGCCATTGGGTTCCAGTCTTCAGGCTTGGCCTTGTTCTTGAAGTGATCCTGGAGTTCATAGCACAAGCTCACAGCCAAAGAGTATTGTGCAGATACTTCTTTTGTGTCCAGGGTAGTAACCTTGCCACTCAAGATGTCAGATGCTTTGGGCATCTTGCCTGCAATCTTGCGATGCGCCATGAACTTGATAGCAATGCCTTCGCCCACAGTACCTGCGATCAAGTCAGTCAACTCTTGATCTGTACCATCGTGGTCTTCCAAGAACTGCGATACGAAGCTCCAGCTACGTGGAGTAGCAAACGCACGTGACGCAGAGCGTGAGTCAAACTCAAACAGATCCTGTTTGGCAAAACCACAATAGCCAACCACGTCAGCATGGATACCGTTCTGGGTAGCCCAGGTTTCCCAGCTGGTGTGATCTACGCGAAGTTCCAAGTGAACGAAACGATTAGCCAAGGGCATTGGCATGCGATATGTAACACCCTTGTCTGACTCACGGTTACCAGCGGCAACCATAACCACGTTCTTGGGCAAACGATACTTACCAATACGACGGTTCAAAACCAACTGATAAGCCGCGGCTTGCACACTTGGCGCCGCACTGTTCATTTCGTCCAGGAACAGCACCACAATAGGATACTGGCTGGCAGTTTCTTCGTCGGGCAAATCAATAGGAGGAGCCCAATCCATCACGCCTTTGTCTTTGTTAAAGAATGGAATACCACGCAGGTCGGTAGGTTCCATCTGCGACAAACGCAGGTCAATCATTAAACCACCTAGTTCGTCGGTAATGCCTTCAACAAGTTCGGACTTGCCGATACCCGGAGGACCCCAGAGGAACAGTGGGCGTTGTTTCTTAAAGCAGGTTAAAATACCTTTACGAGCACCGGTTGCGGTAACTGTACGTGTTTCTGTTGCGGAAGCGGAAGACTTGGCCATAAATTACTCCTGAAAATTAACTATTGAAACTCTATTGTATTGCAGAACTGCTTTTGTGTCAAGCAGGGTCTGCATCTTTTTCCTCAACGCCAAAAGAATCAAGGCAACTGAGTACAAAGGGCAGTGGCAGTTCAAGAACCTTTGCAATGCTACGAGCACCGTGACCGTCAATGAACAGTTCTTGGATTTCGTAGGAGCGGGCATCGATCACTTCATCTAGGAAGTCTTCGTTCTGCGGAAATGCCGCATCCCACTCTGCTGGATCAATTATGTCCACCACCATGTCTTTCATTCGTCCCATATCATGCTACCTTTCTAAAATAACCGTAGGGCAAGCCTACACAAAAACAGAAGTAATCGAAGTCGCCTGTGGCGCCTTCGGCGTCCATGAGCCATGCGATCACTCGCTCACGGTTGGTACCAGTGTGCATGAGGTTCTGCACACGGTCCTCAAATTCAACGATGGCACGAGCTTCAGCCTCTTTGCGAGCAACATTTTCTTGCTCGATTATTGTGCCAAGTAACTTGAACTCAGCGTCAAAGTCCTCAAGGGTCCAAGCGGAAGTATCAACACCGCGGGGGCGAACGCCGTAGGCATCCTTGTACATGTCCCAATAGATCTCGCGGGCTTGCTCTAGTGCAGACATTTCTTCCCAACTTTTGAACTGTTCCATTTGCTCGCTCCTTTTGTTTAACTTAGCCTCTAGTATAGCAAAAACGGGTATTTGAGTCAACCGTTTTATTTGTTGCTTTTATGCAACATCAAAAGATTGCAAAAACTTTAATACTTTGGGTTGCATTTTTACAACAACAGATTTACTGTTATTTTGCACACGAAACTGCTCAACTTTTGCTTGTAACAGTGCTAGGGTAGTAGTGCTGTGATACGGAAGCTCTGAATAATATAATGCTTTGTTTACAGGGCACGACTCAAAATTGTGCGCACTTATGCGAATTGCAACAGGTGAATTTGAGTAGGGTGTTGTTTTAATACTAATGTTAACAAATAGGCAATTACTTGCTTTTGTATTAAAATACATTTTAGGCTCCTTTTTGTTTGTAAGCCCACAGTATAGCAAAACGGACAATTATTGTCAACCCAAAAAAAAGCCCTACACGCGGTAGGGCTTTTGTAGTTAAAAATCCAACACAATCTTGCCATGGATTATATTTAATGCACACCGCATGCGCTCGCGTTTTTGCCAACCAACACGACCAAGTTCGTACTGTTCCAGGTTGAAGGTCTTACGCACCTTGGTCTTGTTGTTGACCACACTCACCCGTCCCCAGCTGGTATCCTGGAAAGTGTAGCGACCATTGGGAGTAAGATAACTCCAGCGTTCTTCACTGTCACCTACTTTGTCAAACTTGATTGTTTCAGCAAGTTCTCGATTCTTGCGAGATTCTTCTGCCTGCTGGGCACGAGCAATATGTCCGCCAAGACTAACTAGGTCTTGGCCACTCAGGCCCATGAGGGTACACCACTGCAACAGTCCTTCTAACTGTTCGTGTTTGCTCTTGTCAAATCTCTTCAGCCGGGTCAAGTTCATGATAATCTCCAATTGTTTTGTGATAGGTAATAGTTGGATGATCTTGTAATTCCCACTCAATCCAACCTTTGATTTGTTCGTATGGCACAGTCTCATCAACCCATTCGTATTTGAAGTTTCTGAAACCTGTTACCAACTGTTCGTCAAAAGCCGACTTGAGTTTGGTTTCGAGTTCTCTGATAGGACGATCAGGTCCTACCCAGAGATCAAGAAATTCAACTGTGTGCCCATTTGACCCTTCGTAGTTGTTGCGTCTGTTGTCTACGTCACTGGTTATACCAAAGCAGGTGCGTGTAACAATTTGATCGTTGTCAAGTAGCACACGCTTTTGCCAAAGGTAAAACCATAACTGCTTGGGTGCATCAGATACCCGCATAGGTCACCATGCCAGTAACTTGTGGAACAGCATGTGTGCCACTACGATTCTGATAATCCAGCACCATGATTGGGGTAAGGCAACTGTCGCTCCAGCTGTCTTTTAGCTTGTTCTTTTTCTGGAACTTCTTGAGACGTTCCTTGCAGTCACGGTGGAAGCCTGCTGGGCTGGTATACCACTTCTGGAAGTGTGCATACAAGTCTGTTTCAAGATCAGAAGTAATCACAAATCCTGCGCTTCTTGCTTCAGCACTAAAGCGACCAAAGGTTAAAATATGACCACCATCAACACCGTCTTCAAAAGGAAAGTATGTGTCGTGCCACCTCAGTGCCCAGTCTAGGTCAGCCAGTCCGTCTTTGAAGATTGCAGGGTCTTGGGTTCCGTGGTGTGCAATGTTATTGAGACCTGAAATGTATGTGATCATGCCGGGCTTTTTCTTTTGTCCTTGCACACTGGCCGCAGGATACATGTTGTGTTTTTCCAGTACCTTTTGGATCTCGTTGCTCTGCACATCTTCTATGTGAGTAGAGCCGTACAAGCGAACGCCGTTAACACGACTGCGGTGTACATAGAACGCACCAATTGGTTTGCGTCCGCTACCGCCCAGTCGGCGGAAGCCATAGTTGCCAACTGCTTCACCTACATCAGTGCTACCAGGCACTGCTAGATCGTTGTCAACTACCTTGCACTGGATTTTTGTTCCGGGTGCAATCAGTCCAAAGTGTTGCATGAGTGCAAATGCACAGCCACTTTGCTGACCCTCCCAAGAACTGTAACGACCAGTTTCTTTGATATAGATAACATTAAGTGGTTGCATGATGCGAGGATCAAACATGTCAATGATGTTGTCTGCGATGTGAGCTACTTCTGGGTCACGTTGGATATCAACGTTAAAGTCTACTAGGCTGCAATCAATTTCCATTAAGCGACCAAAATGTGCTTGTGTGTATACATTTTTCTTAAGGCGCTTTTTTAAGTTTGCAATAGAATCTAGGATCTTTTGATTCTTGGTCAATGCGTCAATACGAGTTTGCATGTCTACATATTTAGACTGCGTGGTATTGCTGAGGTTTTGGTTTTGGATTTTCGCGATTGGTGCGAAAGGGTTAACGCCTCGATTAATGGTTCTGGGCGCAGGTGAGGCCACCTTGAGATGTAGCGTTGTTGCCATTTTGTTTCCTTTAAAAATTAAACGCCGTAGCGTTGAGTTTATGCAGTACTATTACTGCACAAAGGAAATTATAAGGTAGAAAAAGGAATCTGCCAAACAAAATGGACAAATTCCTTTTGTAGTACTAGAGTTTACCGTGTTTGGTGACGGTATTCGCGCTTGAGCCAGTACTTGTAGCGGTTCCAGTATTCCTTCAGGCTATAGGGTAGCTGGCCAAACTCCTCATACTCACGGCAGTTCTCACGCCAGATCTTATCTAGCCATTTACGAAACTTAGACTCCTTCATAACACCTCCTATACAATCAAGGCAGCTAACATATCAATTGATTTTTTATGTTGTTCGAGTTCTTCTGGTGTGAGTGGCACTGCCTTTTGTCCATGTTTGGGTGCATAACCTTCTTCTGGCAGTTGTTCGGTTAGTGTGAGCAACATACGATAGTGTTCCCATGCCTGTTGAACAGCAACTGAATCGGCACCAGACACCGCAGTAGGGAACAGGTCCATCCACAAATAGTCACGTGGTACACTAACTCCGGCACCAATATTGTTAGCACGTGGTTCTAGGATACGACCTGAGTTGAACAATTCTAGCCCCACACGTTCACATTCTGTTTGATCCAGCCCCAACAGATAACCATGACGATGCATGTATTCTGCTATCACTCCTCGCACATGATCTTGTGTTTCCATTCGTGTACGTGCAACAATAACCAGCACGTCTTCCAGTGCAACTTCACCTCGTACGATGCTACCTAGACAACGGCCAAAGCTAAATCCAATTTTCATAATATGTTCCTGTATCTACGCCAGCTATCAATGTCTGGCCTTTCGTTAGCGTCATAAGTCCACCCAAGTGCTTTCATCAGGCGGTGCTTTACACGAATATTAGGACTACGGAATCTTTCGCAGTCACTGAACCCCATCATTACTCCTACTTCAACCACTGCACCTGACCTACATAGCCCAGCAGTGCAGTGTACCACTACATTCATATGATTTTCAAGTGCATGTTGCAGTAAGCGAACTATTTCATTGGCCTGTGCATCTGAGATTTTTGCTTCTTCAGGAAAGCCATCCTCGTCTTCTGCATCCAGGAATTCAAATTCGTGTGTTTCTTTAAAACTGTATCTTGGTGTAGGTCTATAGCCAGCGGCTGGATCAAAGATCCTGATCAGCATGCTGTTGGCACCGGCATCATGATGGAAGCCTGTTGGAATATCTGTTGCGGCTGCATTTTCAATCCACATCATAACCTCGAATAGTTGGAGCAACGGGCCAGATTCGAACTGGCGGTTTTCAGGATTTGCAATCCCGTGCATTGGGCCTCTCTGCCACCGTTGCGTTGATTAAGGGTTGTCTCTGATTTTTCTCAAGTACTCAATACCAATCTTGCCTTGTTCGACTTCTTGAAGAGCAGTAACAGTTGGTCCTGCATTTGTAACCACTTTTGGGGCATGTCCTCTTTTGAGTTCTCTAACCCTGGTGCTCATGATCAGCACAAGATTAAACAAGCCGCCAACTTTTGCTCCTGCTTCTTGCGAAGTTCTACCATTCATATAATTCCTTTAAAATTTATTGTAACATTATTTCTACACAAAGTCAAGTACTTAGCATGGCAGAGAGTGAGGGATTCGAACCCTCGAGCCGGGGTTTTTGCCCCAGCTGTCTTCTTAGCAGGAAGGTGGTTTCAGCCTCTCACCCAACTCTCTATATCTGGTGCCCCGTGACAGAATCGAACTGCCGACTACTGATTACAAAACAGTTGTTATACCATTTAACTAACAGGGCGGTATTGGCGGAAGCGGTGAGATTCGAACTCACGGAGCCTTTCGACTC
>Ga0114973_10002202_pt1 | contig 14289 bp, 16 predicted proteins | sample M_140807_MF_Meta_FD_87025 | JGI IMG/M metagenome (GOLD analysis project Ga0114973, IMG submission 87025) | Freshwater microbial communities from Lake Montjoie, Canada to study carbon cycling - M_140807_MF_MetaG | ecosystem: Environmental > Aquatic > Freshwater > Lake | place: Lake Montjoie... | reverse complement strand
CATAAGGGTGCCACTTTGGCTGGTGCCGACTTGAATGGTGCCGCCTTGGGGCGTGCCAATTTGAATGGTGCCGACTTGACTGGTGCCAATTTGGCTGGTGCCAACTTAACTGGTGCCAATTTGGAGGGTGCAGATTTGTATCGTGCCAATTTGAATGGTGCCAACTTGTTTGGTGCCATTTTGGAGAATGCCAATTTGGTTGGTGTCAATTTGAGTCGTGTCAGTTTGGATAATGCCAATTTGGATGGTGCCAATTTAACTGGTGCCAATTTGGATGGTGCCATTTTGAGTCGTGCCAAATTGAGGTTTGCCAACTTAACTGGTGCCAATTTGGATGGTGCCGACTTGACTGGTGCCGACTTGGAAGATGCCAACTTAAAGGGTGCCAACATCAACGGACCAATGATTATTAAAATGATGAACGCTCGTCTCATTGCTGCTGCACCAGAGTTGCTGAAGTGGCTGAAAGAGATTCTGGCTGACGTTGATGCAGGAAACTGCGAAACGCCTGAAACATCAAGATGGCAGGAAGCACATGCCGTCATCGCCAAAATTGATATCCCGACTTGAGTGAAGAAGCTTTAGAAGACTGGATGGTTTACCCAAAGGAGTAATGATATGCCACATTTTTTCGGATTAGGTAAAGGCAAGGTAAGTGCTAAAGAAGAAAAACGAATTCAGCGTATTGCAGAAAATCACGATGCTGAATTTGTTAATTTTCAAGAACCGAATGGTGACTTCCGTTATTGGTTTTCTTGTGATAATAAAGGAGAACCTTTTGATTCATCGACAGCCAATTCTGTCATGAAAGAAGTTGGACAAGTAAAAACAATAACCAAAAAAAGGAGTGTGTGAGATGACGATTACGCTGAGTGACAAAGAGTATAGACTAGTTTGTGCCGCTCTGAGCTACTTAAGTGCTAATGTTGATGATGCATTTGAGGATGAGACTATTAACGAGGAGGACGTTATTGAATTGCGTGAACGATTAAACTCCTTGGGCAGGACTTGAACCTGCAACATTTCGGTTAACAGCCGAACGCTCTACCATTGAGCTACCAAGGAAGTTGTTTTAATATAGTTACTATTTAAGTTTTCTTAACAAGGAGTGCATCGTGAACAACAATGAATACAATGGTCATCATAATTATGAGACTTGGTTGGTTTCACTAAACATCAGTGACTTCCAACAAGAACTTCAAGATATGGCAGCAGATGCCAAATCATTAAGAGATATGGAAACAAGTCTTAAGAACTTCGTCAATGAAACACTTCTTAATGAAGTTGAGGAAAGTAAAAACACTTTCTTGAAAGATGTTGTTAATAGTTTCTTAAGTGAAGTTAATTGGCAAGATATCGCTAAGAGTAATTACACAGAAGGAGTTGCGAAATGAAAATTGATATTGATAGAGTTATTCAAGCAATTGAAGACGATGAATGCCTGGGGTTTTGCACATCATGTGGCGAAGAAGCCCACTGTGTTGAACCAGACGCACGGAAATACCAATGTGAATCATGTGGTGAGAATAAAGTCTATGGGGCTGAAGAACTGCTAATGATGATTCAGTGTTAACAACTTTTATATTATTATTAACCAAAGACGGACAAAAGCTTGTCCGTCTTTTTTTTATATCAACAAAATAAATTCAAGAATTCCAATTATTTCTGCTTGTGTTTTCGGTGAATACAGTGATAATCAATATGTGAAGCGAGTGAACGCTTCCAAGGTTAGTTCCAACGGAGTATGTGTTATGACCAAGACAACAGAACTTGTAGGTACGATCAAAGGTCTGCACCACAAGGAAGACCTAATTGACATTCTCTCCCGTATCAAAAAAGGAGAGAGTGTTGAAGCCATCGCTGCTTATTACGATAAGAGGCCCAGTCAGATTAAGAAATTTGCCGAAGAAAACGGAATTGAAGTTTCCGAAACTGAATACTATGAAACCGTTGACGATGTGCTGGAAAACCTCTCAGCTAAGTTTTATAACGTAACTGGTAATGATCTCAAGAAAGTCATCCAAGATTTGCTGGATGGTGTTCATCCATCAGAAGTAGCAAAGAGCATCGATAAGTCTGTTGGCGCAGTCATCAACTTTGCCAAAGCGAATAAGATCAGGCTCCCAGAGGGCCGTAGAGGGCGCAAGGAAAGCACTGCTGTCTATACAGCAGAGCAGGTCAAGAAAGTTATGGATCTTAAGGCTAAGGGCGAAAACAACGGTGCTATCGCAAACCAGACAAGCATTCCGTACAACGCAGTCGTTAAGATCATCCGCACCAACAGCGGAGTAACCCGAAGAGATACCACCCCGCTTCCAGACCGTAAAGTTGTCGAGAAGCTCTTCCGTGAAGGTGCGACACAAACATCAATCGCAACCCAACTACAGGTTCCTTTGCATAGGGTTGCGAAAGCAATGAAGGAATACGGGCTTAAGGCAGTCTAATAAAAAGATTTGCCAATTCAAAGCACCCGTGGCTTTCTACGGGTGCTTTTTTCTTATAATGAGCAAAAGGAGTATCGCACAATGGAAGACTTTCAGGAATCACCCGCAGATCAATTGGTAGCCGTCCTTATGGGCGAAGGAGGAGAACCGGAATACATACCGGACGAAGTCAAAAGTTGTTTCTGCAAATTCAATAATGTTTACATAAGTAAAAACAACAACAAAGATAATTTCTTTTATGTTGTAATAAAAAAGTATTTGACACAACTTTGCACTAATAAAAATATTTACCTAAAAAAACTAGAAAGGTTTCCTGTTAAGAATCTTAAGTATGGAAATGTTTATTTAGCAACTTACACAGATGGAACTAATACTTTTAATTGTTATTTCATTAATAGACAAGGAGAAGTGTTATTAGAAGGAGGTGGAGAATTATATTCAATTTTAGCAGACTTTGTTAATATTAGAAGACAAGGTTGTGTTAAGTGTAACTTTAATAAACGTGGTTGTGAATATTGTGATGTTAAACTAATAGAAAAGATTATTCAAGATGTTCCTAGTGATTATGTTGATTATGGTGAAGCAACATTTTATTCTTTTAATGAGTTATTCGGAGATAAAGAAATTGCTGTTATTGTTGACTTCATGCATTATTACATAAGATTTTGTAGAAGTGAAGTGGTAGTTGAAAAGACAAATGTTAATAAAGTAATGGAAAGAAGTGTTAGTAATAATCCGACTGTGGAAAAGTTATTAAGTCAATTAGAAAGACTTGATCCTAAGATTATTGATTCGTTCAAATCTTTCTTAATTGATTTATTTGCTCAGAATGGAAAGATTGAGGAAGTAACGGAAATGTTTAGGGGTTGTTCTAACGTGGAAGAAACTATGGCATATCTTTGTCAGTTATTAATAAGACTGCATGATGCCGTTATTGATGTTAAGAACGGTGATGATGAAAAAGCCAGGAGCATGATGGATCTGTTCCTTCTGGATTTTTTTGAATCTACGGATTGACTCGGCGAAACATCTCTCGTACAGTCTGAACATGGGCGTAGGTTCGCCCTGTTCAGGCTTATAGGAGATTGTGGGCCGATGATTACCAACGAAGTGTTCAGCGAAGCTTTAGAACAGTACAAACCCCTCATCAACAAGTTCGCTACAAAATTTTCAAGAAACTACAGTCAGAAAGAAGAAGTCGAAGCAATTCTGATGACTGAGCTTTTGATTGCTTTACAAAAGCACGATGCAAACAAAAGCAACATGTTGACTTATTTACACAATAGGTTCCGCTGGGCTTGTCTAAATCAAATTATTAATTCAGATGTTATCAATAATAAACACGAACAATCAATAACATCCAGTAATGAGGGTTCAGCACAACCCGATACTTCTTCAGTTGATACTGAAGACATGTATGATACTTTATTAAAAAAATTAGATACACAATCGAAAGAAGCGTTGATTCACATTCGTAGTGGAAAGAATTTTAAGCAAACCGGAGAACTAATGAACATCTCTCAGCAAAGAGTACAACAATTGTTTACACGAATTTGCGATAAAGGTCACGAGATTACAGGAAAGAAAAGATAAAACAATTTTTCCAAGTTTGCTTGTTTTTTTTCTAGGTCTGCTTATCATGGTGTTGGGCAACTAAGTTTCAGGGAGCGAGAGTCATGGAAAAGGCTATGGTTTTCACGAATTTTGCGTTTAAGATCGACGGAAAGTTCCAGCCTGCTGGAACCCTCAGCAACATAATAATTGCAGAATCGAAGGAAGAGGTTCGGGAGAAATTCAACAGGATGAAGATGGAAGTGGTGGAAAACACCATCCGTTTCTACATGGACAAGGAGGGGTCCATTGCGATGGCGATGGACCAGACAGGCAAATGGGAGGACTACAAGCGTCCCATTAAGGGCGCAAAACGGCTTTATCCAAAGCATATGCGATTGGTGTTTGAGGAAGAGGCACGGCGCATTATTGAGGCGCACGAACGGGAGAAGGCAAGCGACGAGTGACACATGTAGAACCAACTCTTCAAAACAAGTGGAATTTTCCACTTGTTTTTTTTGTTCACACTCTTACAATGATTTTGTATCGCTTGTTCATCACTCACACGGGAGAAGACCATGAAACCTGAAACACTGATTGCGCTGTCGAATTTGCTGGCGAAAGCTGCCAAGGAAGTGGAGTTGGCTCCTGGCTCATATGAAGTCAAGGAAAAGGTTGTTATTGATCTTGAGGCAACCATTAGCAAGCTTGAAGCTGAATTATTCATCGGCACAATTGCGATGCCGTGGAAAAAAGCAATTGCCCTCGCTTTGAAACGGGCGGGTGCGACACGGGGACCAATGATCGATCTGTTTAAGTCTTGCGTCATTCAAGCAGCTACAGAAGGATCAAGCGTAAGCGACCTTATAGCCTCAGAAATCGAAGAAATTGAAATGTGGGAGGCAGAGGTGCAAGCAATCGCCGCCGCCGCCGGATTAAAGAAAAGGGCCGGTAAAACCCACGTCAAGGGTAATATCGATATCACCGTAAAGGGTGTTGTTAAGAAGAAGGCTGTTTAAGGAGAACACTAACATGTCACGATGTGAAGACTTTCCATGCTGTGGGCACGACCTGTGCCCTGATTATCAAAACGGCAAGCAGATCAACATGGTATGTATCTGCGGAAAGAAGTTGCCGCTGACCAACCCAAGCAGTCTCTGTAACGCTTGTTTGGTTGATGCAGACGATGATGATTACGACGACTGGGAAGAAAACGACTGCCGGTCATTTGGCGTAGGCAAATAATAACCCACAGCCCTGATGATCCACACAAGATCATCAGGGCTTTTTTCGTTTCTCCATATCCCTTCTTTCCATATCGGCCTTCCATATCCCCTTTGCATATCGTCTTTCCATATCCCCTTAATTCCATATCGGCACTTTATTAATTACCAACCTCTCAACCAATACACCACAATCAATCAGCATTAACAACCAACCTAAAAATAACTGTGGTTAATAAACATTCATCAACGATCCTGATCATTAATCACACCAGACACTTATTGTTAACTAATAACCTTGCTTGCCATTTATATTAATAAACTAACATTACCAGACAATCAACCAATCTAATAAACTAAAATTAAACCAAATAAATCAAACAAATATATTAAAGTAAAATCTAACAACCAATTAATATAAACCAAACAAAAACAGCCATAAAAACAAGATTCATTCAACCAAACATAGTAGTTCAAACTAATGCGTACTTTTTCTCTGTTGTAGCGCAAAATTATTTGTATGTGTGCTGGGTTTTGATTATAATGGTAGTGGTTCTAGGATCATATCCACGGGTATTCCATCAGGAGCAAGGATAATGGGAATCTACGACAAGCGTGTGTGTCACTGTGGTAGTGGCAAGTCTTCCCTGTGGCAATTGGACGGCAACGGCATTCCTTTGTGCCGTACATGCACCGAGTGTCACGAACGCAAGATGAGTGGCTACAGGCAGGAAGTATTGGTCCCATACGGTCAGGATGTGGTCGATGAACCAATTGAACCAGACGACTATTGATTCCCAGCCTATGGTGACAAGTCTGTTCTAATGACTTGCCACCAACTGTTACCTATTTGAACTTATTGCTAATTATTAATAAGTTCCGGTAATTAATAAGAATAACAAACAATAATCATCAACCTTTGTTCTTATTAAACAATAAGAGCAAAGGTTTTTTTTATTGTTCTGTGTTTTTATCATCATCTTATTTTATTAAATGCACGTTAATATTATCATTAATTTAACACACTTAAGCAAATCTCAACTAACTGTTAATACTCTTAGCGTTAAGTCTAATTATTAATTGTAACATATTAGCTCAAGTGTCAGGTAATTCTGTTAATTTTGAAGTTGGTTTTACTTGTCTTCGATTGATGAGAATTGTTAAGATAAGTTACAGAGATTTGTTGGTTAATTATTTTATTGTTTTGTTAGTAACAAATTGATTTAATTTTGTTAGTAACATTAATAATTTTGGTAGTTAATTGTTATTTAATTTTGTTATGGTCTGGGAGAAAAATATTTGAAAAATATTTTTATTTTAATAGACTTTCTACCTGTCTGGGAGAATTCCTATACTTAAAAGTATCCTTAACAAGGTGCATTTTAATCTACTAAGTATAGGAAGAGCTACTTCTTAAGGAGACTTTTAAGTATAGCGGGTTCCCCGCCCCCGGCGATAGCTACTGATATACTTATATTAATTAATACCTATCGGTATTAATTAATAAATATAACAAATCATAAAGAAAAACAGCCAAAACAACTGGCATCGGCATGGGTCTTGAATGCGAATAAATGGCCCTCTCGCTGATGATCTGGTCTGGATGGGTGCTGGGTCGTCTCATCGTGAGATCGTTCGTTGTGGCTCATATTTGGTTTTCTGAATATGTTGACGAAAACCCCATATATTGAAGCTCGCCCGCCTCGCGGGCGAGGCGAGCAATAAACGGTTAAAATAAAATTTTTTTTCCCTTAACGAAGAAAAACGGGTTGGCATCCGAATAGGTGTTACTGGCCGAGTTTCTTTGATGCGACAACCACCCACGTTCGGGCTGGCTCGCATTTTTGAAATGAACCCAGAGAGATCGGTAAATTGAGAAACTCCATCAAGTCTGTCGTTTCCGCCATCCTCACCTCTGGCGCACGCCCCACGATGCAAGTCGTGGCGGAGGCCTGCGCCGAAGCGGGCATCTCACCGCCCGCCAACGAGGCCTCGCTGGCGGCTATGGTTTCGCTGCTGAGGCGTGAACTGGGCCTTTCCGCAATCCGCACCCGCCGGGAGCCAACCCCGGTGGTGGAAGAACACCACCACTACGACCATCACGAAGACCATCACGAAGAAGCCCCAGCGGCCCCAGTGGCCAAATCGCTGGTGCCTACCAGCGATCCCACGCTGGTGATCGATGACGATTTGAAGAGCGTCTTCAATGCCCTTCACCAGCGCACCCGATTGGGCCACCGGCCCAAGGCATTGGTGGCTGGTCCTGCCGGATGCGGCAACTCCTCGCTGGCCCGTGAATTCGCTGCCCGCACCGGCAGACCGTTTTTCGAATTCTCGGTGCCGAACATTCGTGAGTCTCGTGACTGGTTCGGCTCGAAGGGCATTGGAGACGACAATCGTCCCAAATGGTTCGAGTCTTTGTTTGTGCGGGCAATCCGCACTGAGGGTGCGGTAATTTTGCTGGATGAAGTTAACCGTTGTGCCACTGGCGTGGCCAACGTGCTTCTGCCACTTTTAGACCATCGTGCCTCGACATATTTTGAGGAGATGAACCAAACCATCACTTGCGCCCGCAACCTGACGTGGTTCGGCACCTGCAACGAAGGCCGCAAATTCGGGGGAACCTTTGCCCTCGATGCCGCCTTCAAGGATCGATTATCAACACGGGTCGAAGTCACTTATTTGCCCCCTGAAACGGAGGCGAATCTTCTGGTTCAGAGAACCAAGATATCAAAACCAGACGCTTTGCGTCTGGTCGAAATTGCGAACATCACTCGGACTTTGTCCGAGTCCGAAGAGGCGGATTCCTTGGATCACGCCCTTTCGACAAGGGCACTTATTGAAGCCGCACACATGCTCGCATGTGGTGGTCCACGGGCCAAGAAGACTTTGTTATTCACAGTGGCAAACCATTACCCAGCGCATGGGGGAGAATCTTCGCAACGTGCTAAGGTCTTATCCCTGATCATTGGAAAGTTCGGAGATCTGAACGGCTAATAAGAAGCTAGTCTCTCTCCACCACCCCACCAAATATGTTATTTGGTGGGGGACTGGAGCCAGACAGGTTGTTTGGTTTGTTTTTGTTATCAGAGTGGTTTTCGGGAGATTTTAATATGTTCAATTTCAATGCATATGTTTCTTCATTCTTCAACAAAAACGTGCCTACGGGCACCAAGGCCAGCGCAACCAAGGCACTGGCAGCAGCTCTTGAAACATTACAAAAACAAATTAGCTTAATAAACCCCAGCAACGCCGACAAGACGGTAACCTTCCCATTCGATGGGGTTCGTGCCGCCAATTACGGCACGAATAACATGAGCATTGTCGTTGACCCAAGCCCGATCATGGCGAGTGCCGACGAGGTGAAGACCGGAGAGGCCTTTTCTGAAGGCCTCGACCGCATGACCGGAATCGTATTGTTAGACCAACTCATCGAGAAGCAATATCGAAAAGAGTGCATGGACGCACACTACAAAGGCAACCATATCAAAAGGACTTTCTATGCCCTGATGGGCATGGATGCAGCCCAACAGGGAATACAGAATTGGCCCGGATTTATGGGGCCGCTTACCAAAGCGGTTACCCCAACCGAAGGAGCGGATGCATACGCTAGGGCATATGCCGCCAAAAAATGGCACGGCCTGAAAGACGTGTTTTCAATCCTTCACAGCAATTGGGCCACCGGCGGTAAAGCTGGTTTCGGTCCATTCACGGAAGACCTCTTCAGGGCCTTTTCTGAAATGTGCGTACCTACGGGTACGCTAACATTATTGGAAGCTATAGAATTGGCTTATTCAAAGTTGGAGTCGATTTTAAAGAACCCGCCCGAACCTGAAGCGGGCGACAAGGGCCAGAAGGGCGAGAAGGGCGAGAAGGGCGACAAGGGCGACGACAAGGGCCAAGAGGGCGACGAAGGTGCCGAAGACGGCGACAAGGGCCAAGACGGCCAAGACGGTGCCGAAGACGGTGAAGGTGAAGACGGTGCCGAAGACGGTGCCGATGAAAGCGAAGACGGTGAAGACGGTGCCGAAGGTGGCACACCGTCAGACAGCATCGGCGATAAGCCGATGAATGATAAAGAAATCCAAGATGCCATACAGAAGTGGAAAGAACAAAACAAAAATACGGAAGACGAATCCACCAAGGACATTCCACTACATGAGTTGAAGACCCGCAGCCCAATGCGGGACAGCAAATTCACAAATGATGGCAAGAAGCTTCCATCGATTGGCACGAAGGTGAGCGAGTGCCCACTAAGACAAGAGGACAAAGACGAAGCCGCCAAGATCGGCAAGGCCAAAAGCGTTGTTTGGCAGTCCCTAACAGAATTCGTTGATGGTGCCCCCATCGACCTCGCCGAATATCAAAAGTGGATCAGGAATCACAAACGCCAGATCGATATCATTTCTGAGAACATACACATACCGCCAACGGCGGAGAATCAGGAAGAGTACGGCCGTCGATCAGGCGACATCGACGAAGCTTCGCTCTGGACCATCGGCGCAGGCCTTTCCGATGGGCGATTGTTCCTGCGTAATAACGTAATCAACAAGGCCCACAAGCTTGTGGTCATCCTGCTGGACTTGTCCGGCAGCATGGGGGGCGTGAAAATCACAGAAGCGACACAAGTCGTTCTGTTATTGACCGAGGCAATGAAGTCTTTGGCCATCCCCGGCCTTGATTTTGTGGTCTACGGCCACACCGGCGACAATCACGGCCAAGGCAGCATAGACATGGTGCGGATTCTCGACAGCCGCACTGATGAAACCATGCGCTTGGCTAGTGGCTTAAGGTCTTGCAATCTCAATAACAACTACGATGGCTTTGCTTTCCAAGCGGCCATCAACGAAGCTGAATTGTGTTACCCCGACACCGATGATCGCAATCTCATTGTGATCAGCGATGGCGAGCCAGCCGGTTACTCATACGGCTACATGCACGGGGTGGGCATTGCCCACACTGCTTCAGTGGTGCAAAGGAACCGGGGGCGTGGGTGGAAGATTCACGGAATCGGAATCTGTTCCGCTTTCCCACAAGCGACCGGCGACAACCTGTACGGCAAAAACAATTGTGTCATCCTCGATGACACAATGGGTTCTGTTAGGGTACTCGCTCGCCATATCAAGAAGATTTGCGAGTAAGGGTTCGTGTTTGCCAAGCCGATGGACAGTCTATCGGCTTGGCTTGTTTTTGTTTTCTTACTTAAAGGAGTCTGTTATGAGTAATATCAATATCGTCGAACTGGCGAAGAGGATTCTGAAATCAAAATTGGCCTATCTGGAAAGAATGGACACGGCAACAGCCCAGTGCTTCTCCATCGAGAGCATCGAGTGCATCCAAGATGAGAAAGGTGGGTTGGACTTCAAAGTTTCAACCACAGATTCTCAGTCTTACGAATGCGAAACAAAAGTTTCGCATATGGGACTAGTACAGCTTGAAGACTTCGTTGCTGGAATCGTCCCCACTGATATGGGTAAAATAATTAAGTGGATCAAACAACAATAACGAATCACAAAAGTAAACAACATCAGGGGCCAAGAGCGTATTGCTCTTGGCCTTTTCTGTTTTCCGGCCTTGCATATCGTCGCACCATATCGGCAATGCATATCGGCAATGCATATCGGTGGCGCATATCGTCGCATCAACCAACCACCAACCAACCACCAGAACCAGAACCAGAACCAACGAACGGGAATGAATTAACGCTGCCAGTCGCAGGCCCGGAAATGCCCGTAGGACTGACGAAAATGCCCAACATGACCGAACACGCACCCATCCACCTAGACGATCCCCAGAGCAGTACCAGACGATCCCCTGACGATGGCAGGCAACACCCCGGCATCCTGACCCAGTGCCAGAACCATCCCGCCATCGACCAGATTCCCCCGGTTTCAGTCTCACCCCATTGCCAGCGCACAACAGGTCCGCCAAGGCCCGATCTTGTGTCGAATCGACCGGAAGCTCGCCCAAACCAAGATCGTCGATTCTAGGGGCCGTTATTAACGGCTGGTGGCAAATACCAGGGGTTTCGATTCTTGCATGGTTCCGGCAACCAACCAACCAACCAACCAACCAACCGGATGGTCCTGATGGTGCTGCTGCTGATCCTGATGGTGCTGGTCATCCCCCCCCTGATGGTCCTGATGGTCCTGCTGGTCATCCCCCTGATGGTGCTGATGGTCCTGATGGTTCCAACCCAGCAAAACAGAACAGAACAAGCGACCAGATGATCAGGATGGTTCTAGTTCTGGTTTCATTAATTAAATTAACGAAGTTAATAAGTAACAAGCTTTGGTGTTAATAGTTAATCAATCAGGACGATAACAATAAGCATTGAAGAACAGTCAGTCAATGAACCAGGAGTCAGTCCAGTAGAATTCATAACAAAGTGTCTTGGAACTATCGGTAATGATCGGCAATGAACACCAGCGTTGGTGTTATTAATTTATTAAGCACACAAATAACAAAAGACCTAAGATACCAACCATGAACCAGCACGATAACAATAACAAAGAACATTCATAATCATCGGCAATCATAGGCAAATGCTTCTATTGTGTTTCAATAACACAATCAATAACACAATCAATAACAATTCAATAACATAACAATAACAATTCAATAACGTAATTAATTGTGTTATTAAATAACAATTCAATAACATAACAATAACATAATCAATTGTGTTATTAAATAACAATTCAATAACAGAATTAATATTGTTATCAAATAACAATATTAATAATGAAATTAAATAACAGAATTAATTCTGTTATAAAATAACAGAATTAATTCTGTTATGATGGCGGCGGCGGTCCCGCTATACTTAAAAGTCTACTTAAGTGGGATACTTTTAAGTATAGGCGCATTTGAGACAATGCGGGGAATCTTTTAAGTATAGCCGCACCCCCGCTTCCCCTTGATATATTAATTAATATTAATTAATATTAATTAATATTAATTAATAATAATTAATTAATAATATTTTTTGATAGCTACGAAGAAAATAGGGGCGAGAACCGAATAGGTCAGTGTGGGCCTGATGATCCGGCAACCGCACCAACATCGGTGCGACCCAATAACAGAAAAGGCCCATGAGGAATCGAAACATGAACGACATCACCACCAACGCCACCAACGACATCGTCCAAGACTGCGGAAATTGTTTCCGCATTATTCTTCTGCCCGCATGGGCGAACGATGAGGCAAACGAAAGGATCTATGGGAAACGTATCCCCGGCTATTGCCGGAGTTGTGTCCGGCACTTCGTAGAAAACGAAATTGCTGACGGGGTTCGCAACCCCGATGGCACACGGAAATGAAACACCCAAGAGGAGATCAGCGATGAGCGATCACTACGAGTTGATTGAACAGAATTACGACGAATGGGATTGCGACCCAGAGGCTCCAATCGTGCAGGCCTTGATTGAGGCAGTCCTTGCTGCCCGGAAGGCCAAACAACAAGAATGGAAAGGCCCATCTTGGCACGATGGGCACCAAGTCCGGCCCTTGCTGGACTGATCCCCAGAGGCCCAGAGCAACACCACCAACCCCAGCAGGGCAAACCCTGCTGGGGTTTTTCCGTTTCCATATCGTTGATTCCTAATCCGCTCCCATATCCGCCCACATATCCACGCATCCCCAATTGCAGGCCCGGAAATACCCCTAGAATCGACGATCACCCAGCAAACGACCGAACACGCACCCGGACGCTCCTGAGCGATTCCCAGACGATTAGGAAAATAATTTCCCCCGGTAGTGAATTATCCGAACGCCTCGGCGAATAGGGGATGTATGGTGGGCACATCCGCACACCAGCACCACCAGAAAGGAACGTGAAGCCATGACGAGCTTCACCTGCGTTTTACGGCAAATCGGCGGCAACAAATTGGAAATCAGCAGCACTGCTGTTGACGTGAAGACAGCCATCTCGGCAACCCAAGCAGCCGCACGGGCTGCTGGGTGGAAAACCACACGGGTGGCCGTGATCGCCATCATGCTCGAAAATGGCGAGCCAATCGCCCGCTTCCGGTCGATGGCGTGGCACCGTGCCACCGTCGAGTTGCGGAAGGCTGTCAGTGATGTGTTCTGGCACAGGAAGAACCCGCAATAATAAATAGCCCCGGCATCCACCAACCCCCGCATGGCAAACCCATGCGGGGGTTTTTCGTTTCCATCACCAGCATCCCCCGCACCATTCCCACCCATTACCGAACGCCCAGACAATCAATCAGGCATACCCATAGGATCGCACAGGATGCCCCTAGAATCGACGATCACACCCAAATGGGTGTAGAGTCATCCCCGCATGAGATCGTTCGTTGTGGCTCATATTGTGTCTGTTGAATATATGGCTGGAAAATCCGTTCAAGTTTGATATTGACACAGGCCGATAGATAAGGCATGACGGGCGAGTTTGCCCGTCTCATTATGTTATGGGAATGGATGTCTACCATGATCAGGCTTATTGTTGTTGCGTTGATTATGTTATGTGGTGTAGGTTGCGCTTCCACTCGCACCAGTGGATCGGCTGAAGTGACCGCATCCCTGATCGATAACAAACCAGCGGTATCAACGAGCCTGAGAGTTAACTGGTAGGCTTTGCCTTACCGCATGGAGTCTTGCCGTGTCTCAGATTGTAATCTGTTTCGTTATAGGTCTTTCGATTTCATTATTCATTTATGATAGTGTTAGTACGAACCAACGTAATCAATAACGTAATTCATTCTGTTATTATATAACGTAATTGATTCTGTTATGTTACTAACAGAATCAATTATGTTAATAACAAAATCAATTATGTTACTAACATAATTGCCGGGCGGGGAACCCGCTATACTTAAAAGTCTCCTTTGGTTGTAGCTAATGGAATCTTTTAAGTATAGCGGCGCACAAATATATAAAGATATAAAAAAATATATTTTACATTTTTTTTTAATTTTTTGCTATCTTGAAAAACCTTTGATATCATCTGCTATACCCAGCCCCCCTCGGCCATCATGACCCTTTCTTTACTCATCTTTATTTATATTTTTTGCATAGTGCATCTTAATTAATTTGATTAATGATCT
>Ga0114973_10002199_pt1 | contig 14301 bp, 8 predicted proteins | sample M_140807_MF_Meta_FD_87025 | JGI IMG/M metagenome (GOLD analysis project Ga0114973, IMG submission 87025) | Freshwater microbial communities from Lake Montjoie, Canada to study carbon cycling - M_140807_MF_MetaG | ecosystem: Environmental > Aquatic > Freshwater > Lake | place: Lake Montjoie... | reverse complement strand
TCCTGAAATGTTACACCTTCCATCTTCTTAGTAGTGGAATTAACTTCCATTGTGCGATGCCTTTTAGAATACTGGAAGCCGCCGCCAATTTTTAGTCCTCACAGTAGTAAGGACCATGCCAGAATGGTTATTTGCATTAATACTATTAGTTGTCCTTTGCGCGGTGGGGGTCTATATAACAAAGGGTATTGAAGGTTTTACAGCATTAACACGTTTACCCATGAATGTAACCCCCTCCAGTGGAAGAATAAGGCTAAATACCCCATCTAGTGGAAGAATAAGCCTAAATACCCCCTCCAGTGGATTAACAAGCTTACATGATTTAAATACTGTATTTAATAATTATGCATATGGATCTTTAACACAAACTCCTATAAGTATACATATCGATAGGAATTCTCCTTATTTACATGCACCTACTGCCCAACAATTAGCAGCTGCGCAGGACGGAAACGGTTTGTCTTATGATGCACATGCAAATGCAAACCAGGCTATGTATAAAAGTCAAACATCCTATAAGGGACCTTGGTCTGATGGGGCGAGACACTCTTATCAAACAGGTACTCCTATGAGTGTAAACCCAAGTGATTTTGACACTGAAGCTGAAACTATCGCAAGTTGTGCACCTGTTCGCCCTGCTCTTCGCGATTTAATACGATCCGACATCGATGAAGCCGTAAATGATTTAGTAGAAAAAGAAGTTCTTCAACTACAAAATAAATATGCCCTCTCTTAATCAGTTTCAAGCATTTGTAACATAGAATTGCATAAGACATATACATCGACTTCTTTATCAACAGGAAGTCCAAGTTTTTTCCCCTCTTTTCCTATCAGGATCATCCTCCCCCCCTTCCCAATCCTCCCCTCTGCCTTCCATTTAGGGAGAAAGATTTGTAATATATCAGATAGTGATCCAGATTTAATACCAAGTATCTTATAATATTCTTTCCTGACAGGAAAGACCCTCTTATATAGGGGTTCTTCTGCCTGGACTGTATGTAAGATGTCATCCACTTCATGGAGAATTTCAGTTAAACGCTTACGTAAATTCCTAAAGGGATTTACACAATCGTCTTCATCGGACATCTACCTAGAATATATTCTATTTTATAAATCAACTTTTTGAAAAACGACTTATTGGATGATGTATTTCTGCCTGAAACATCCATAACATATCATTCGCATCTCCTCCATCTGAAGATACATCGACCAAGATATGCGCAGGTAATAAGAGTGCATTCCCCTTTCTTAATTTGATTTCTATATATTGAAGATGTGATACAAGAGGTGTATCTGCTGCAGTAATTGTTGTAAGACTTCGCCCCTTCCACTCCGCAGGTAAATAGGGTATCATTTTTGATACAAGAAGACATACATTTGCAGTCCCTTGTGTTGGAAGTAAGAGGGTGTGAACCGCAGTTGTTTGCCATAATCCGCGATGCGATGGCCAAAGACCTGTCTTGTAAAAATACATCCATTCTGTAAACTTTGATGGTAAGAGATTCTTATAACAATGAAGACCAAACCATACATCGAGCCCAGACTCTTTTGCTAAAAACTCTCGTGTAGTTTCATGAAACTGGAACCCTTTCAATCCATCGGAATGTAAGAGTGTATCCAACGTTTCATTTGTATCTCCAATACGCATACCTAAAACCTTTGGCCTCTTTTTCATCTCTTCATATGTGCCAAGCGAGGGCACTGGAAATCCCTTTAAAACGATAGGGGAACGATCTGCGTATAATGTAGGAACCTCTTCTATACGCTCTGCGTCAAGCTGAAGAATATCAATCTCTTCATTTGCCTGTTTATAGAATAAAATTGCTATAAAAAGGATTACTATACCACAAAATAGGATTTCTATCATCCCCTCTTCTTATAAGAAGCCTTATTGGTGATCATCGTTTCCGCGCCTGGGTAACTTATTCCTATCTTGCTTTGTTGAATTATTGAAAAGAAGGGGGCTCCTTGCCTTATCTATAAATTCCTGTTCTGCCCTACATTGATATACCCCATCGCGTATCAAGGCACGAGGAAAGGCCAGTTCACTAATAAAACGATCATTGGGAGCAGACCTCTCTGGAACAGTGGAACGAGGCACGTATAAATCAGTATTTACACCAGGCACATATTGCTTCTCTTCACAACTACCAAGCGGCCTATCCAACCTTCTTAGCCTCGATTCATTATCAATTGCATTCTTATACCTTCCAGGAGGGTATACCGTTCCACCAGAGGGATATACAAGACTATCCGGAGGTGTAGGTGGTTCCTCAAAGGGTGCACTTGTTACATAATTCAAACATACTTTTGTATAGGGGCGGGGTTCAATTAATGCATGAACATGCTGGGTTGGAAGAGTTCGTCGAATAATTTGTTCAGGGTCCCAATGACTACGAAGGACAACCTTGGGAAATATATTTGGATTATCTGCATTTTCAATAGGATACTTGGCAGGCTGTTCGGGCACCTTTGTATATTGATAAGGGCCCTTGGGTCCTTCCCAAGGAGGTGGTTGTCTCTTATCTTGTATAATAGCAGCCATATCTATATATAGATTTTATTCTATGTTTCTCCTACCACATCTCTCGTTGAAACAGGCTGTAGTGTGCTTATCGCTGGAGCCAATGATCCAAAATCAAATGTCTTTATTTGTTCTTTTATATTAATCGTCATGGACCACTCTGAATTTGTGGCAGATTCACTCGATAACACATTCCCTCTTGCGTCTAACCATTCAAAATTCAGCTTCGAAAGTCGTGATAGACTTGGATTGAAGACGACTGGGCTATGTGTAAATGTCGTGGCTTTATTCCCAAAGCCATTCAGTAATAACTTCCCATAATACTGATCTGTAATCCCCGATGGTTCGCGACTATCTGAATAATTCTCTTTTGACCCTGATGCAAGGCGATTGATATTAAATTCTGGGTTTAACCTTAAATATATATAATCATCCTGAATTCTAAAAAGAGAATCTGCAAAATGAACAATATCATATGGAGTATTAAGCTTTGAATATCCAAGATTCCATCCAAGACCCCATTCAGATACTTCGGTTCCAATTGCAGGTGGGGTTGCTGCCGTCAAAGTTGACCACTGTAAAGAAAATGGAATAGGATCCGTAAATCTTGTTCTTGTTACGACTGAAGCAGGTAGAATATATTGAAGATTGGATGTTATATAATTAATCATATTTGCTGTTACAGAATTATTCACTGTACTTAAGTATAATTGATATGATTCATATGTTGAATATATAGTTGAATATTTCTGCAAAAAATCCGCAAATCCATACGTCTGTATAGTACTTCCTGGTAAACCTGATGCCACACTTAGACCATATACTTGTATACCTATAAACTTTGGATTGAATGTAGATAAAGCTGTGATATAAGATGGATTGAATATTTGTGGATACGTTGGGTTTGTTAGAACGGGCACCTCATCCATGATTGTGCTAATAGACATATACCCATAGTCTGATTTATTAGGTACTTTCCATCGTAGAATAGCATTAAAATCTTCCGTTGGAGTAAATCCGCGAACTGCCAAATAGTATGAATTTGGTGCATTTGATGTAAGAGGGGTTGGGCTCCAATTACTTGTGACTGGGATATTCTGTAGATAAGCATTATAATTGTATCCACTAAATGACGTGTCAGACACCATATAATTTGATTCTAATCCCCATTTCCCGCCATTTGCAAGAATATCATTCGAGAAGGAATTAAAAGTAGAATATACAAACATCGCGCTATGTTGCCATTCAGACGCAGATAATTGTGATAAATTTCGTATTGATGTATACATAGGCGTAACCACTTTCAGGCCAATCTTCATCGTTGGAATAAAGACCTGACATGCTATATCAAAGACTGTTTTATTAAATGCATGTGCCATTACATATGGACTTGTGCTAAAGCAAACCCACACCGAATTAATTGGTCCCACTCCTATACTGATTGGAATAGCAGGAAGTACTTGGGATGTTTGATATGCATTTGCAGTTGTAGGATTCCATACAAAGAATCCGGGTTGAATTCCATCAATCAAATAGACACTATCCCCATAGGCAGACATTTGTATAAAGGTTGTTACATTATATCCCGTAAGTGCAATAGGTGTATTTGTTATACTCGGCCCTACTACCGATGTGCATTGATACACAGTGGAAAATTTATTCAGCCCACTTGCATAAAATACAATTGAACTTGCAGGATCCATCGCTAAATACCCGCGACCTGTTGTCAAAGGATATAAGACTTCCATACCCGAATTAGTGAATCCATACAGAATCGCTTGACCCGTTGATACAATGGTATATGTAATCCACCAACTCTGTGAATTACTAAATACAAAATCACCAATACGATGTGCAACAGGATCATAAGCTTGTGTAAATGTATAGGGAACATTCGTCAAAATATTTGTGATAGGGTTATATACCTTTATACATAGCTTATTTGTAATAAAATTAAATCCCAAAAATGCATAGGATTTATTATTTCCTGCTATAGAAAGAAGAATCGTATTTTCAGAAGGAGGAAAGACTAAATCATCTGTAAGGACGGTGGAAGTGGTGACCTGTGTGGACGATTGAGAATAATATACAATCCCATACATATTTCCTTGTAAGAGTAAATAATTTGGAATACTTGCTATAATATTCGTAGGTTGCACTGGAAACCCTGACCATCGAATCATAGCATTCATGCCTGTGATAATAGAATCAACAGGATTTAAGAAATGTAAATGTGTATTTACAATTGGGATAGATTGTTCGTAGGCGTATACACTCTTATCATGATACAGGGATGTATTCGGTAAAAAGGCAGGAGCAGTACTTGTTTGTGCCCCAGCGATTACAATATCCCTTTGATTAATCGATGAAACTCCATCATAAAATACACCAGATGTTACTGCATTATATCCGTAAGGATAAGCAATAGGAGATCCAGCAAGATTCTCAAATGGAACAATTGAAAAATTTGTCTGAGCAATCACATCTGCATACGTATGAAGTGCCCCTAAGGCTACACCTATTACTTCAAATGCAATTATAGAATAATGGGATCGAAGATCTGGGACTGATACGCTGGGAGGTTGAACTAAGCCTCTAAGGGTTGCATTTGTGCGTATGGTGCTATATGTATAATATGTACCTAGGGTCGAATCAAAGCCTTGATTCAAGGTCGCGTTTGTATAAGTAGTCATAGTGCTGAAGACAGCAATGGCCGCTGTATTAGGTAACATCGAAATAATTGTAGAAGGGGTCTGTTGATATATCATATTCGTAGGGAAGATGCCTAATATATTTACAGCCGTTGTAGTAGTCTGTCCCTTAAAGGTAATTGTATCTGTTGTCCATGTTCCATCTGCTGGAAGAAAGGTAAATCCACATGGACCTGTTGCCATCTGCAAATTTCCTTTAGCATCGTAAGAATATCCATTCAATGGGCCTGATGTAAGACTACTTGTATACGAGGAAATATTTGTCAATGCAGCCGTTGTTGATATGTATGTTGTTGCATTATAATTACATATCTTATAGTTAGGCGATATAGTTCCATGATTATAACGAATATTTGTATTTGTTGTTATAAAATTCTTTGTTCCTGTTTGGGTATAGGATTGTGAGACAGCATCGTATTGTGATGCTTTAATAAATCGGTAAGAAGTGATAGGATCAATTAAAATAGTGGATACCCCAATCGTTGCAGTAATATAATCTGTAGCATCATTACTTACATAGTTGGTGTCATATCCTAAGACAGGTTGAATTGTAGAAATAGCAATATTAATATCTGATGTATTAGGTGACATACTTGAAATGTGAATAGGAAGCTGAATCCAGTCTGGATCATGCACCTTTGCAATTACAAAACTTGTACTTAGATACTTTGTATAATCAAAGGTAGGAGAGGTAGGATCAAAATAGGCTGGATCCGTGGGGGGCGCAAGTTGTGTATTTAATTCTTGAATGACAGAGGTCTGTACACCCGTTGATACATATGGTAAAATACGAAAAGGAATACTTGTAAATATATTATTTTGTGGCCTTATTAACATATAATATGTTTCTCCCGCATAAGCCATATAGGAGAAATTTACGATAGAAGACCCTGCTGGAATCTTATACGAATATTTATAAAAGAAAGGATTTTCATTCAATAGGCCTGCAGGACTTATATCTGCATACAGACCTGCTTGACTATGATATATAAATGCCACGCAATCATCTGTAAATGTTTGCTGTAAACTGGTTTCATCGTATACAATTAGATTAGATGCATTCACATTAATCTGAATTGTGGGAGAAAGAAGTGTAAAGAAGCTAGTTGTGGTTGGGTCTGCAGGTAAAGGAGGAAAGGGTTGCTGAACACAAATGTATTCAGTGCCCCCATATAAAAATGTATCCCTTAATTTATATGAAATGGTAGAGTTATATAATAAAGGAGAATCAGTTAGCTTTGTGATACCTGGTAGAATAGCCATGTTTAGAGTATATTTTACTTTTACCGTTGCACTTGTCACACTGACTGGCATAGGTGCAGTATATGCATATACAACGCCATTTCGATTAACACCTGTGATACTAAGATCATATCTAGGCGTATTTAGCGTACTGTAATATGAAATAGGGTCGTAATCAAATAAGTTTCTTATATCAAATTGATTAATTGCCCTTGTGCTTGTTTGAATAGGAGATATATTTCCATTTGGAATAATAGTTGAATAGGGTAGATTAAATATAGAGTTATTCACTGTAAGGTTTGCCGCATTCCATTCAGGGTATTGCAAGGTCGCTGGTTTTGGAAGAAGCTCTACCTGCATAGTTTGACGGTATTTTGATGTAAATTGAAAGACTGCATATTTACCAGCAGGGACATGGATAAGAATATCCCCTGATTGTTCAGCAGAATCTGTATAGATTATACCCGTTGAATCAATGAATGGTTTATTCCCTATATATTCTAACGTATCCATCTGGAATGGATGATTGATACCATTCAACGAACTCATACTAAAGGAACTAACGTTCACCATATTTTTCCAGTAAGGTAACGATGGTATTTGAAATGTAGTTAGTATATTCGTTAATGTATTTACAGGTGGAGAAGAATTATTATTTAAAATAGGGTTTTTTATATATAATCCTTTACGTAAGAGAAGTTCATTCTTAAAATCTATATAATACGTCAGTGCGTATTCTCCATAAGGTGCCCCAAAAATAAGAGACAATGATGTTTGTATTAATTCATACATACCAGCCAGAATTGCATGGAGGGTGTTTACAGTGCCTGTTACACTTGTATAATTAAATTGTGGAAATTGTGTGGTCGCAGTTGCTAAGATTGTAGTAAATTGTGCATTTAATAAGCCAACAAGTGAATTGTTTAATCCTGAAGATTCTATACATATGATATTATTTGTAGGATTATATGTACATAAATATTGATTTATAAGCCTATAACGAAAGGTATGTTTGATACGATATACATCTAAGATTGCTTTAATGGGTGGTGTATTGCATAGTCCAATAACAGTTCTATCAAGCAACCCCTCGAAATTATACAAGATATATTGTATCTGGACGGAGGAAATATAGGAAGCATACTCGTCAGGGGATGTTTCTGGATCAATTAAATATTCTTTCAACACAGGATAATAATATGCAACTAACATCTGGTCTGTAGTATACCCACCAAGAGTCCCTGTTACTGCAAATCTTGTTTTGAAATAAAATGAACACATTAATTCACGTGTGGGATTTGCCACATAGGTTTGATGAATAGAATCGTAATAATAATCACCAGGATAATTAAAATTTAATGAATAATCGCCAGTTGATTGGAAAATAATTGCGAAATCATTATATCCATTCACAAAGTCGAAAAAAAGCGGAGGCGTATTTAATTGTCTCATTAATTCAGTTAAAAGATCTGGGAGATTATAGGATCCTGGCCTAATAGAGTTTGTTAATAAAAGCGGAGTAGAACTAGTAGGGTTCAATGTATACGCATACTCCAACCTCCCTTGTTCAGAAATCTGTATTTTTATATTATATTTATCTTGTGTAAAATAGAAAAAGGCGGAATTAAATGAAATTTGCACAATTTCAAAGTTTGATATAGATCTATATTCACGTGGTAACATCAATTGGCATTGGGTTGGTTGGGGGTAAATTTCAAAATCTCGATTAATAGACTCTAAAATAATAACGTTGTCTATATTATTTGTTGCGATAGTAAGAGTACTGCCACTTACATCAGGAAGGGCAGGACCATATATAATATCCTTTTGCAGATCATTCGTACCGTATGCAAGTTGACTGGTATCTGTTGCAAACGTTGGACCTGATGCAAGCATAACTGGAGCATGTAGACCTCTTGCAAACTCTGCAAAGTCAGGCAGGTCTTCTTCTTCCTCTGCATTGGGAGGTCGTGGTACACTAATAGACTCATATGACAAATCATCAGATGATAGATCTGACTCTTCTTCGGAATCAGAGGCATAGTAAGGGCGATAATATCTCGCCTCTGTCTCCATCTAATTGTATAGTTTATGTCTCTTTGTGTTTAAAGCTTCGAGCGCATCCATCCGCCCCTTCAAGTCTTTTACCCCTTCAATTAATAAACCTACCAGATCCCCATATTGAATTCCCATCATACCTTCAGGCGATACACTCACAACTTCTGGAACGACCCCTTGAACTTCCTGGGCTATAAGACCAAGATGCGTTCTATGATCATCCATTTTATACGATACTGCTCGGAGTGATCTTATTTTCTGAATTGCATTTGTAATAGGTCGTATATCTGTCTTCAATCTTCTGTCTGACAGGGAACCACTATTCAAAAGGGTCGCTGTCGTATAATTTCCAGTAAAATTATTTGATACGATTTGATTATATTTTAGATTACTAATCGTTGAAATATTAGCTGCTTGTAAAGCATTTGTCAAGGTTGGCGTAATACCTCCCACCGTTGGTGTTACTGTCAAGTATACACATTTTCCAGTTGAACTTATAGATCCTACATTGTATCCACCAGCATACTGGACAAAGGCATTATTTGTCCCCCTTACCACAGTTGACATATATCCAAATGCCGGCCCTATAGATGCCAATGTTGATACATACGTATTCGTTGATACCAAATTAAAATTAGTTGCAAGGTTTATATTATAATCAGTTAACCAAGTGGAAGATATATATTTGTAATCGGATGCCATGCTCAGAGTACGTTTATTTAATAAAGGAGTTGCAACATATCCAAGTCCAGGGCCAGAGGTTGGTAAGGCAGCGATACTTGTTGACCAAAAGACAGTAGTAGCTATGGTAGAGCCGTTTTCTGTTGCAAGAGAGCCGACATTCATATTGACGGTTGATACAGTTTCACAATATATTGTTGATGCATACAATGTACTTATATAGATATTATTCGTAGTTAATGCGCGTGCCGTTCCGTACTGCGCATTATCATACTCTGTCTGAATGTTCCATTTATTCATGGAAGGCCGTACAGTTATAAATCCATACGGTTGCGTAATATAATGGGATGATGTCATATCATTGAATGTATACCCATTCAAAGTACTTATTTGAATACGCGATGTAGTGAAGAAAGATGCACTCCCACCAATATCACGAATCGTTATATTTCTACTTGTAAAGCTCGATAGATTTATAAGGACATTTCCTGTTGCCGTGCGTGTATCAATTTGAACAAGCGAATCGGTTGTTGAAACTGTATATGGATACGACATCTTTAGTATAGATATGTATTATTATATAGATTCTTTCGCGCAAGTTTCCAATTCAGTAATCAGTGAATCTAATTCAGTTATTGCATCAATAAGAGGTGCTATTAGACCCTTGTATCGAAGACCAAGTAGTTTAGCCTCACTCATATCAGAGCGAACAATATCCGGAATTACTTTTTCCACATCTTGGGCTATAAAACCTATTTTAGTAGTATTGTCTCCATTATATTTATAAGAAACTCCCTGTAATTTATTTAATTTTTCAAGAGAACTTACAAGAGATTCAACATCGTTTTTTAGCCTTAGATCAGATACTGTTATTATACCTGCTGCATTCCCATACATGGTATTTGTTATAAAAGAGTTTGTGCACAAAATATTTCCAGTTCCACCTGCATCATTTGACATAGAGACCAGGATTCCATTATTGAAATCAGAAACACAGCTTGTAGTCGAAAGAGTAGGAGCATTATATAGGTAATTATTTGCTGAACATCCAGCAAAATAGGGAGGGGGGATAGAGGATATAATTCCAGGAATGGTCGACATATTTCCTATCGCCTTTTGTAATGAACTTATAGTTATATAGTTATACGTGGTGGTTGATAAGAGGAGAGAACTCTTGGCTAAAATTGTGGATGTTATATAATAATACGGAGCATTCGATGCAGTTGATATAACCGTAGACATTGTTGAAATGGATATATAATTATAAGGACTTGTAGTTTCAAGAGTGTTTATGGCCGTACTTATAGTGCTTATAGATGCATATAGAACGCCCTGATTTGTAATGCTGGCAGCATTTATAAGACCATAAGATGAAATAGAAGATGTTACTAACGTGCTAAAAAAACAATTGCTTAGGACTGTAGCATTTGATGTAGTTAGTATTTGCATGATTGGTGTCGATGTATCGGTGATTCCCTTTGAAGCTATTACATGCCATAGAGTGGGTGTTACTTGCACACATGTAACTGTGTCAAAAGGATTCACGATTTGTACCGATGTAGTTCCATCCAAAAAAGTGCCAGTAGCAGGTGATATAGTTAGAGAATACAGGGCAGTTGGCGAGAAAAATAACGGATTACCATCTACATCTCCAATTGTATAACGTGTGGATGGGGTTCGGCTTGAAAGGAGTACGACCACGTTGTTTGTATATAGATTTGTACTAACCTTAATTATATTCCCTGAATTTATTGTCTGAATGGTTGTCATACTAACACGAGCCTTTACTTTTTACCATCATATCTACCGTGCCCGGGACTGAAGGGTGCTTTTAAATTGTTTTACGCGTTGTGTAATCTCTTTCACAGATTCCACTAAGGGTGACGTTAATTCATCATAATAGATACATTTGATACCATTTGAATCTGTTTCCACCACTTCTGGATATTCCATTTCAACATCTTGGGCAATACAACCAATACGCTGCTGGTGTTCACCTATTTTTACATAACTGACTCCTTGTAATCTGGATATTTTATCAAGAGAGCTTGTTAGAGGTTGGATTGAATTTTTCATTCTTGCATCAGAGACCAGCGTCATCCCTGTATCATAACCTGTATATCTTGCAATACTATATCCTTTCACAGTAGTAGTTCCTGTGCAATTAATAAAAGCCGCACTTAATCTATCATTTCCAGAGGCAGGATTTATAATACGAACCAGATTATTATAATTATCATATACATAGACAATTCCGTTGTTTGTTGTAAGGGCAGGATATTGTGTTAGATCAATCGTCGCAGAATCACCATCTCCGTTTCCTATACCAGCCACCCCTGTTCCTGCAATAGTGACAATATTCCCTGTAAGACCAGTCCATGTTAATTTCCTTACACAATTCGTATCTAGAAAGTAAATTCCTGTTGCATCCGCTTTCATAGCCTTGACGGATGTAAATGCAGTGCAGAACCCTGAAGAGCCATATCCGTCAATTGTCACAGACAATGTAACATTTGTAGATGTAACCAATATTGCTGCTCCACCAGGATTGACTGTATATATATTTATGGCTCCTGTTGCTAACCCTACAAAGATATTGGTTAAAGTAACAACAAGTGATCTTGCTCCTATGACGGTGAACGTTCCAACAGGAGATGTGAGTAATGTAGCGGTGGTAACATTTAAACACAATAAGCTTGTACCTAAAATGTAATAGAGATAAGGGCCTGAAAGGAAACTTGTTACGATTTCACCTGCAGTTATAAATAAGAGTGTTTTTGTTTGGGTAGAAAGATTAATTGTCCATATTCTTGATATATTATTGGGGGGTAAATAATCACATACATACAGTATATTACTACCGTTGTAAGTCATACTTACAGCCTTCATAAAGTAGAAATTATTATACAAACGTGCTTGTGTGGCTATGTTATATTCTTGCATTGTTAGAGGCGTAAGGACATATAGATAGCCATTTGCATATACCATATCAACGATGGGGGCAGTTACTACACTTGCTGCATTTGTAATCACGATTGCACCTGTAACACTTGCAACAACTTGGGTTGTTACGACTCCTCCAGGCAAAGTTACATTACGAAAGATTTGATTTATATTATCGTATACAGTAAGGAAGTTGTTTGCAGATGGATATATCGCAAGAGGTGCACCTTGTGTAAAATTAAATGATGCTGCTATACCCGTCCCATCAGTAGTCCCAGCTGTGCCACTCCCAGCAAGGGTGGTAATAGAATATCCTGAGATAGATGATGGGTTAGGATTTGTACCTGATATTGGTACAGTACTGAAATTTATTTTTCTGATCTTATTATTGTCAGCGAAATAAAAGACTGAATTAGAAGAATCATAATTTAGATACGATATAGAAGATGTGTATGCAACAGGTGATATATATGGCTGTGCACCTGGAGGATAATCATATTGTGTAACGGTTAAATAACCGTCGGCAGATGGACCACTATACGTATAACCAATTATAGTATTAGGACTTCCAAACAGTATTATAGAATTTGGAGCTACGCCACTTACAACAAAACTATATATCCATATCTGGGTCTCGGATGATATGTATATTCTACTACCATTTACAACAATACCTGTGCACGTATCTTGCGCATTCAACATTTTACCCAAGGTGCCAGCTTTAACTCCATTTACATTATATACTTCTACCTGTCCAAGCGCACCCGTTTGTTTTGAATAAAGGAAAAGTGTTCCACCTGTACCACTTGTATTATAATTATTTACATAAAATATAGCTGGTTGAAATGTGCCAGTCATTGGGCTTATACCAAGTGATGTAACACCATATGTGCTAATAAGTACATTATATACAGCATTCTTTGCGCATATATATAAATATGTCTGTGCATCATTTATACATATAGCCACTGCATCGGTAAAACCACTATACACATTTGTTGCAATACGTGAAGTTGTATTATATGCGTATAAGATTGACTCGGTCAAAATAAATAATATTCCACCTGAATTATATACTGCGCCAACCACAAAAAAATTAAAGTTAAATAAACTTATTCCAGTTTGCGATCTTATCCCATACCATTTTTGAATGGTTGTTGCAGGATTTGTTGCCATCACACCCGTATTATTATAGATAAGGCTACTTATATGTGTTAACTGTGTATTTAATGCATTTGGAGTTGATATATAGATACTTGATAAGAGCCCAAGATTCTTCACCATTTGCGCTGTTGAAATATAGGTGTAATTATATCCAATATTCTTAAATACATAATCTAAGGTCGTAGTTGAAATATAAGGGTCGACCCCTGTCGCTAAATTTGCCATAGTAGTATAAAATGTTAATGAAGATACATAAGATGATGTAGTTGCAAGATTATAAAAAGTATTTGACATTGTATCTACAGTAAATGTACTGTAGGGACCCAGCATAAATGTTCCGCTTACTTCAATATTTCCAAATGTTGATAGATTTCCATATAGGAAGGTGGAGGTTACGGTAGCATTGGCCGCATTTATATTTGTACTTATATATAAAGATGAAATGGTTTGTATAATAGATGATGTTAATACTTCATTAAATACAGGTGCCCATGTATTTGGTGCTTTTGCAGTAAGAGTCATAGATCCATAAGGAGTTGTTATACTCTTTTGGGTTGTACCATCTGTAAAACTCCCGGTAGTCGCTATTATAATAGAATATGCGGAATCATAGAAATAAGAAGGATCACCTCCAATATCCCTTACGGTTATTGTCGTTCCGGTGTCTGCTGGAGCAAGATTTACAATGACATTGTTTATATTATATGGTGGTATAGCCGTGTTTACTTGAATATATGAATTTGTTAAAGACGTTATAGTGCTTAAAGGTGTTCCCGCGAACATTCTGTATTATGTAGAGAATGTTCGTAAGTGGTTCTGGACGCTTTGTCTCAAATATAGTACCTCTACAAAATGTGCAAACATCCGCTTCAGGAATCACATCTGCCACACAACTAACCAGTTTACAAAATACGATTACAACCCTTACATCCCAAGTGACAACCCTTACGTCACAAGTGACGACCCTTACTTCCCAAC
>Ga0114973_10002198_pt1 | contig 14301 bp, 11 predicted proteins | sample M_140807_MF_Meta_FD_87025 | JGI IMG/M metagenome (GOLD analysis project Ga0114973, IMG submission 87025) | Freshwater microbial communities from Lake Montjoie, Canada to study carbon cycling - M_140807_MF_MetaG | ecosystem: Environmental > Aquatic > Freshwater > Lake | place: Lake Montjoie... | reverse complement strand
TCCTAGGTAACTCCATCGTGTTTAACCGCTCTGGCTCGGTTGACGTGCGAGGCGCATCTATCATTGCTGCGAATACCAGCATTTACGCCAGAGGTAACATCTCGCTCTCCTCACTCAGTAGCATTTCCCTAGTCAACACGTGGTCCCGCGAGATTTCAGCCCCCTACAACTCAATCAACATCGTTGCCACGGGAACGAACCCCAACCCGAGGAGCGCCGGTAATCTCACTTTTCAAGGCGTGACCGCGACTCTCACTCCCACCGACACAATTCCAGGAGTCATTAATATCGTCGGGGCATCCATCGAATCGGTAACCACACTGTCAGCAAAGAGCATCTCCCTCGATGCACGCACCATTGTCTTGAAAAACGTCGATTTCGCCGCCGGCTCCAAAGTGGTTTTGGCCTCGAACAATGGCCAACTTGCCCCCAACCCCAACACGGGTGCGACGCCCACGCCTCTGTACGTCAATTTTGTGAGCGGAGTTAAATATGGTGGCACACCAATCCCAACCACAGCCACAACGGCCACGCTTCCGTCGAACATTACTCTCAGAGCGAATAACCGCTAAGTCGCCATGCTCCCACCCCTCTCCTTGCGCCAATCATGGGCTGCCATCGTCTTTTGGAGCGTCTTTTCTGGAAGCGTTTTTGCCCAAAACCGTATCGAAAACGCTACTCGCCAACTTGAACAAACGGACTTGCGCGCGCGTTTGAAAACCCCTGCGCAGCAGGAAATCACCTCCCTTTATGCCGATGAAGACAAGGACGTCGGCCCGCAAAACGTCATCATCCAAAAGCAGCGCCATCAGTGGATTGAAGCCTCCACCGACGTTCAGTTCGGTTCCACCTCCAACGTCTCCTTGACTGAGACGGGTAAAACGGAGTCCTCGACGATGGTCTCCACCGTCCAAGTTGCAGTGACTCCCCCGAACTGGAAAATTCCCAGTGGCGAACTTTCCGCGAGGGCAGGATTCCGTTACCAAAAGTTCAATTATGGAACAGCAACCGGTGGCTCGGAAAGTACCATTAACGACTCGGATTTCGACATCAGCACGCTCTTCGTCCAATGGCGCTATCTGTATCGCGATAAATGGCTGGCCACGCTGGGACTCGATCACAACCGCTTGCTCACCTCCACCGACGGTTCCTACACCGAGTTTTACTCTGAATTGGCACCGAGCATCTCCCTGCAACGCTCCTTTGAGTTGACCGAAAAATCCGCCTTGGCTGCGAACATCGGCGTGACCGGCCATATCTCATACCTTGATCCAAATAACACGACAGTGACTTCAGACTATTACGATCGCGTCGATCAGTCCGCCACGGTGAGCTATATTCGCGAACTGCTGCCCCGCTTTGTTGGACAGACATTTTACCGAGCGCAGGCCACGCAGTATACACGCAATCACGTGCGCAAAGATGTCACCCATTCCCTCGGCGTCGTCCTCTCTTACGGCATCACCAAGGACGTCAGCGTGCGGCTTTTTGCAAACTTCGAAGCGCGTGATTCCACCGACGTCGCCATAGCCGACTATCATAAAGTGGATACGGGACTAGGCACATCGTTGCGCATCCAGTTTTAGCCAGTGGGACGAGCGAAATCTTGGGTGGTCAATTGTCTGACTTTCGATGATTAAACTTCCCCAACGTCAGTGGGTTTTTCTGCTCATTTGCCTGAGCTGCACGTTTTTGGCGCTCTCTCTTGACGGCTTGTTTCGTGGGTTTTCTTACATCCCGCTCACGCAGATGGAGACCTTCACCGAAGACATTCGAGCGCGGATGGGGAAAAAGACGCCGGTGGCCCCAGAGTTGGTGCTCATTGGAATTGACCGCCCGCAGTACGCAGCTACGGATTTCAGCGAGGAGACGCTTGAAAAAGCGCCTGTGCTTCGGGCGTTGCAGAAAAACTTTCCTTGGTCACGGGCGGTGTGGGCGGAGTTGATCGACAAACTGGCCGATGCCGGCGCCAAGGTGATTGCGTTCGACTTGATCTTCGGTGCGCCCAACGAAGGAGATGAGCAACTGGCTGCAGCTCTTTTGCGGCACAAGGACAAGGTGGTGATCGGATGCACCATGAGCCCGCAAAAAACTCCGCGCGGCGATTTCCTGCAGCTCATCACTCCGAACTCCGTGGTGTTGCCTGCGGCGGACTCCGATGCACTGGTGCAGGACGATCGGGTGGCTTATGTCAACATCCCCAGGGATTTCGATGGAGTGGTGCGGCGCGCGCGTTTTCGCCAAACTGGGGCGCAAGCTGGCTTTGTGGTGGATGGCGCCGTGGCGATGGAATCGCTTGCGGCAAGAGCGGTACGGAAATTTGGTCATCCTGAAGCGGTGCCCGAGGCATTCGAAACGACACGGTTTCGCTATGGAAACGCGCCGGGATTTGGTTATCAGGTACATCCGATTGGGGACGTGTTGAGCCCGAATATCTGGCAAAAGAACTACGCCAATGGCGCATTTTTTCGTGATAAGATCGTGCTGATTGGACCCACGGCGGGCATTTTTCACGACGAACACGACACGCCATTTACAGAGCGACAGATGAATGGGCCGGAGGTTCATCTCAACATCATGGCGGCGGCGCTAAACCACGAGTTTCTAAAAGAAATACCAAAACCAGCGGTGTTTTTGATGATACTGTTGGCGGGTTTGCTCGCGGGGGCCTTGTGTTTTCATAATTCCCAACCCGGTGAGCGCTTGGCTGTTCTGGTTTTGTGCGTTGGCGCTTATTGGGTTATCGCCCAGTGGTGTTACGACAAGGGCTGGGTGATCCCCGTGGCCGTCCCCGTTCTGGTGCTGGGCATTAGCAGTATCCTGATCCTGTTTTACGACTTCTTTCAGGAGCACCTTGATCGAATGAAATTGCGGCACACCATGGGGTTGTATTTCTCCCCAAAAGTGTTGGAGGCCGTTCTCTCAGACCCCGGCTCGATGCTGCCCAAGCACGCAGATGTCACCCTGCTGCTCACGGATTTGCGCAACTCCACGCCCTTGGCAGAGCTCTTGGGGCCTCAGGGGATGTTCGACCTGCTCAATAAGGTCTTTGAGGTCCAGACCAACGCGATCATGCGGGAGGCGGGAAACCTTGAGCACTTTCTTGGTGACCAGTTTTTGAGTTATTGGGGTGCGCCACAGGCTCAGCCCGAAGGCCCAGACAGTGCCTTGCGGGCGGCGAAAGCTTTGATCACGGGTATGAACACGGTGAGCCTCAATTTGCCCGAGGCGGTGAAGAAAATCTTTGGGTATGGCGTGGCCCTTCACAGAGGGCATGTGTTGGTGGGCAATAAGGGCTCCGCAAAACGGCTAGATTACGGACTGGTCGGCGACGCGGTGAATGCGGCGTCTCGGATCGAGGCTTTGACCAAATATTACGGGGTGAAGCTTTTGGTTTCATGCGATGTGCTCAACGAGTTAAAAAACCCCGGAATGCATCGGATGATCGACCGAGTGATTGTGAAGGGGAAAAGCGATCCGATTCAGTTGTTCGAATGCGAAAACCCGTGCACCCCTCCCAACTATCCGGAGCTGTGTGAGGCCTACGCGAAGGCTTATGAGGTGTATGCGGTTGGGCGGTTTGAGGAGGCTCGGTTGCTTTTCGACGCCTTGGTGGTGAAGTACGACGACAAGGCCAGCCATGTCCTGAGCGAGCATTGCGTTGAGCTTGCCGCCGCCCCACCCGCCAATTGGAAGGGTGTTTGGAAGATGGAGTCGAAGTAGATCCTCCCTCCCTTTTTGAGTTTGGGCGCGGAGGAAGTGAGTCATTGAGATCGCTTGCATGACTTCCTCCGCTAAGGGATAGTGATCTCTCGTGTGTTTCAACGCGGCGGGCCTCGCGGCTTGCTAAACATCGTACAAATCCCTTAATCGATGTTGTAAACCACGTTTCCACCCCACAAACGCTTCAACGTTTTAACCCACACCACTTCTACTTTTTGACTCATGGCAGCAGCAAACGATCTCCGCAAAGGCATGTGCATTCGCTACAACGGCAACCCCGCAATCGTTTTGGAGGTCATGCATAGAACGCCGGGCAATCTGAGGGCGTTTGTGCAGGCGATCATTCGTTATATTGGGACGGGTAAGTCTGCTGACGTGCGTTTTGGTTCCACGGACAAAGTGGAGACGGTGGAGGTTCATCGTCAAACTCTCGAATATTCGTACAAGGATCAGACTACTTATAATTTCATGGATCCAGAATCCTATGAAACTGTCTCTTTCGAAGAGGAATTCATTGGGGAATCCAAAGAATATTTGACAGAAAACATGAAGGTGGAAGTGCTGTTTGTGGAGGGAAAACCCGCAAGCATCGACATGCCAGCCTCCGTGATTTTGAAGGTAACCGAGTCTGCAGAAGGCGTGCGGGGGGACAGCGCGAACAACGTGCAAAAGCCCGCCACTCTTGAGACTGGGAAAGTGGTGCAGGTGCCGCTTTTTATCAAGGAAGGCGAATCCATCAAGGTGGATACGCGTACTGGCCAGTACATGGGTCGTGCGTAATGTTGCAAAGTTTTGGCAGTGCCACATCCGCCCTTGTCGGGCCGTAACTTTCGGACGCGTTGAAGCCTGAACCAGAATTCCGTGGCGGACCAGGCCAGCGCATCGCTCGGGAAGAGAGGCGCGCGAAAGAGCAGTCTTCGACTCTCTCCCCCAAGAAAAATCAACAGCGCTCGCATTCCTCAGAAAACCGTAAGGATCCCAAAAAGCCGGACGCTCCTTCGAAGTTGCCCCGTTTAAGGGCGGCGGCGGTTAGGAGGGCGATAACCCCAGAGATTGAACTTTTGGATCGCGGGCATGGCGATCGTGACACATTGCCTGCTCGGAAAAAGGAGGCTCCGGAGCCGCGCAGGTCTTTTCGGGTGCCGTTAACGTGGGTCAAGAACTTCATCGGCGTCCTCTTGTTGCCGGTGGCTTGGGTGTGGACGGTCAGCTTTGTCGGAGCCTTCCGACACGCAACGGTGGATCAGGCGTACTGGAGGACGGAGGATTTCTGGTTCTTTGTACTGGGGGCTTTGCTGTGGGTGGTCACTTTTTGCGGTAGCCTTTATGCGAAGGGAGAGCCGTGGTTATTGCGCTGGTACGTTTGGGTGCACGAATACACGCACGCGATTTGGACTTGGTTGAGTAATGGGCGGGTTTCAGAGTTGAAGGTGTATCGGGACCATGGTCACATTTTGACCAACAAACCCACGGTATTGGTGACCTTGGCGCCGTACTTTTATCCTTTGCCTTGCGTGGTGTTATTGACGCTTTTTTTGGTCGTGCGTCCTTTTTACGTCATCGAAGACGCTCCGCCCGTGTTGTGGGGTTTGTTGCTGCCCATTCAAATCTTTCTACTTTTTTTGGGAGTGTGCTGGTCTTTTCACTGCACGTTTACCGTTTGGATGATCCGCCGGGGGCAGAGTGATTTGAAAATGCATGGCAACTTGTTTTCGCTAGTGCTCATTTACATCGCAAACTTAGTGCTGCTGTCGCTTTTCTTGATTCTCACTGCTCCCGGTGTGGAGTTTGGCACCTTTGCAAATGAACTTCTTTTCAATGCCAAGCAGTTTAGCAATGGGATTTGGGCGCTCTGGAAGAAGTTTCGCTAATGTCGCCTTCGCCTTCATCTTCGTGTTCATGCGTTTTGCCCGTTGAGCGCAACATTTCTCTTTTGACGCTATCAAAACCCTGCGCCAAATTGCAGTACGCTCTTGTTTGCGCTTTGCTGTGTGTTTCTGCTCGCAGAACCCTTTAGTGGGTTCAAAGTGGAGGCTTGCTTCAAGGGAATCAAATAATCGAGTGCGTGATGGTACCTTCCTCGTGGTGCTGTTAGATTACTTTTTCATTTAGGGACTTAGACATGATAAACAGATTTTTTGGGCTATTTTCCAACGATATTGGTATCGATTTGGGAACAGCCAACACTTTGGTGTATCTTAAAGACAGCGGCATCGTGCTGCGGGAGCCTTCCGTGGTTGCAGTGCAGGCTGGTACCAACCGTGTATTGGCCGTTGGAGACGAGGCGAAACGCATGTTGGGGCGTACCCCAGGAAACATTGTGGCGATTCGTCCGCTCAAGGACGGAGTGATCGCCGACTTCGAAATCACAGAGGCGATGTTGCGGCATTTCATCATCAAGGTTCACGGGAGGCGCACGCTTTTCCGGCCTCGGCCCCGTGTGGTGGTGGCGGTGCCTTCTGGCATCACAGAGGTGGAAAAGCGCGCAGTGAAGGACTCGGCGCTGCGGGCGGGGGCGCGGGAGGTGCACTTGATTGAGGAGCCCATGGCGGCGGCAATTGGCTGTGGGTTGCCGGTTCAGGACGCGGCAGGGAATATGATTATCGATATCGGCGGCGGGACTACGGAAGTGGCGCTGATTTCGCTCTCGGGAATCGTCTACTCGCGCTCGGTGCGCGTCGCGGGCGACGAGTTGGATGAGGCCATCATTCAATACATGCGGCGGGCGTACAACTTGATGATTGGGGAGCGCACGGCGGAAGATATTAAGATTAAAATTGGATCCGCATATCCTTTGGAACGGGAAGCGACCATGGAAGTCAAGGGGCGCGATCAGGTGGCGGGCTTGCCCAAAACGTTGACCATCACTTCCCAAGAAATTCGCGAAGCTTTGCTCGAACCGATTTCTACAATTGTAGATTCCGTCCGCGTGGCATTGGAGCGGTGCCCTCCAGAATTGTCAGCTGATTTGGTGGATCGCGGTCTGGTGCTTGCCGGCGGTGGCGCTTTGTTGCGCGGCCTAGACAAGTTGCTGACCGAAGAAACCGGTTTGCCAGTGCACTTGGCCGAGGACCCGTTGAGTGCGGTGGCTGAGGGCACCGGCCGTGCGTTGCAGGAGCTGAACTTCTTGCGCCAAGTATCGACTGCAACCGACTCGCGTCATCATTGAGGGCGAACCGTCAACGGGTGAACGACACGCGTGGCCGAGCCGGTTTTGCTGAGCAGCCAACGGCGCGGTTACGTGCGTTTATTGCGATTGAAAGGTTGGTAGACGCAGGCTGGAAGTTATGAGGATGCGATCGAAGTTCATCGCCGCCGGGGTTTTCTTGGTGGCGTTTCTAATTCTGGTGTTGGGGGCAGGAAATCCCTCTTCACTCAGAAGTTTGCAATCTGGCTTTCTGGGCTTCTTGACGCCGTTTTTGCGTTCAGGTTCCGCCTTGGAGCGCAAATTCAGCGCCTTTCGTGAGGGATTGAAGAAGCTGGAAGACTTAGAGGACGAAAGTGTGGCGTTGCGGGTGGCAAATCGGGAGTTGAGCGCAACCAACCAGACCTTGCGTGGCATGGAGGCGGAGAATAACCGGTTACGCAAAGCCCTTGGTTACAGAGGGCGAGCCGAGTTTAAGCTGGTTCCTGCGCAAATTATCGGGCGCGATATTTCGACTTGGTTTAATCAGGTGGTGATTGATCGGGGCAGCGAAGACGGTGTGCGGCGTGATATGCCGGTGCTTACGGAGGAGGGTTTGGTGGGCAAGACGACGCTGGTGTCGGAGCATTCATCGGTGGTGATTTTAATTTCCGACGAGAATTGCAAGGTAGCCGCGAGCGTTGAAAATTCCCGGGAGCAGGGGATTTTGCGCGGAGATCGGGCGTCGAGTGGTTCGGCTCCGCTGGTGTCGCTGTTTTTTTTGTCGAAACAGGCGGGGTTGAAGGTGGGGCAAAAGGTGCTTACTTCAGGAGTGGGCGGGGTGTATCCATCGGGAATTTTAATTGGGGTGGTCCAAGACTTTCGCGTGCGCGAACTCGATGGTGCTGCGACATTGGTGCCGGCGGTGGATCTTACCGGTTTACAGGACTTATTTATCGTGGTGAGTGATCCACGGTAAGTGATGAATTGTGCTACAACTCGCTAAATACTAGTAAAGTACCACCTGAAATTGTTGTCTAAAATGTCGCCCTCCTGATGTTTTTCTGCACGCTCATCGCCGCGTTATTCCTGAGCCTAGTGGCACAGCACTTTTTTGGTGCGGTACCGCCTTGGGGCGCACGTGTTTTTTTGATGCCGATTATTTTTCTTTACGGAGCCCTCTCTTTTTCGACGGCGGGGATGCTCTTTTTAGCGTTCTTAACTGGGGTAATGTGGGATTTGTTGCACGCCCAGTGGATTGACGACGCCACGGAACTTGGGGTTGGTTGGTCGGTGCTCGTTTACGCGGTTTTAGGGGCGCTGATGAGCGGGATGCGTCCCTTGTTTTTGCGCAAACGCTGGGAGGTGCATTGCCTGTTTAGCGGCGTGGCCACCTCGGTTCTGGTGCTTTTGGAGTACCTGATGATTTCATTAAGACGGGAGCCGTTGCATTTCGATTTTTCAGGGGTAATTTGGGGCCGGATTGTGGGGGCTGGTGTTGTCGCGCTTGTTCTTGCTCCATTCGCATTCTTTTCTCTGAGTTATCTTGCGGGACTCTTAGGCCATCAGCATTACCGTCCGGAAAAGGAGGAGAATCAGATATGAACTCCGCCGCAAACCACCGGAAAAGTAAGGGGCCGGACGGCGAGTTACGCATCTACTTCATTGTTTTTGTGATGGTATCGGGTCTTTCTGTGCTCGTGGGGCGCCTTTGGTGGTTGCAGGTCGCCCACGGCGAGCGCTGGACCCGCAAGATGTCTTCCCGCTCAGAGGTTACCGTGCGTATTCCCTCGGTTCGGGGTGAAATTCGTGACCGCAACGGCCTGACGCTGGTGGGAAATCGGGCAAGTTATGAGGTCGACTTTTATCTTCCGGACATGGTGCGCGGGTACCGGCAGCATTACGGCAAGCCGCCTCAGGCGACCTACACGGCGCCAGTACGCCAGATGTTGAAGGAAAAGCACGAGGAAGATGTCGTGCAGATTGTTAATAGCACCATCATTCCTCGTCTTAAGGAATTGGATCTTGCTAAGGATTACAACTCGGTGCGTTTGCAGCGGCACTATCGAAACGACACCGAGGTGCCCTTCACTTACCTTGAAGAGCTCGATTTCCGAACCATTGCGCGGTTTTCGGAAAATGACGTGGGTTTGCCAGGTGTGGAAATCGCGATCAGGCCGGTGCGCCAGTACATGTACGGAGCGCTCGCTTCGCATTTATTGGGGTACGTGGGCGCCCCCGCGGACATCGATAAGTTGCCTGATATTCGTAAATATACTTTTTACCAGCCGGATTCAGAGGGTAAGTCGCAGGTTGAGGCGCACTTGGATAAATGGTTGCGAGGGACTCCTGGAGTGCGTGTATTGCAGCGCAACATTAAGGGTGTTATTGAAAACGAGGTGCGTCGCGTAGAACCCAAACAGGGTAACCATGTGTATTTGACCATAGACGCCCGCATTCAATACATCGTGGAGCGTGCTCTGCGGGACGCCGGAGTCGGGCGTGCGGCGTGCGTGGTGGTGGATCCCAACAACGGAGAGGTACTGGCGATGGCGTCGGTGCCTTCGTATGATCCTAACGTATTTATCCCCAGTATTTCTCGAGAGGACTGGCAGCGTATTCGAACGGACGATACCAACCCGCTCACTAACCGCGCGATTCAAGGTTACGCGCCGGGTTCAACCTACAAGGCGGTTTCCGCTCTAGCCGGCCTAAGAAAGGGGCTCACTGCAAAAAGCACATTCAGTTGTTCGGGCGGAGTTTCTTACGGCAACAAGTTCATGAAGTGCTGGGTCATGGAAAAGCATCTTGCGCCTCACGGGGTTTTGACTCTGCCGGATGCGTTAAAGTACTCTTGCAACGCCTTTTTTTATCAATGGGGCAATGCGGCGGGCATTGATCAGATCGTCGCTGTGGGGCAGGCCTTGGGTTTGGGGCAGCGCAGTGGCCTGCCATTGACGGGCGAGGACCCCGGGATTTTACCCAGTCCCGAGTGGCTAAAAATAATCAATCCAGCCGAGCGCTGGTCCAACGGGTATACGGCAAATGTGTCTATTGGACAGGGGTCTGTAGAGGCATCTCCTTTGCAAATGTGCTTGGTGGGGGCGACTGTGGCCAATCGTGGCCGCAGTTTTGCTCCCAAATTGATCGCACGCGTGGTGGATCGAGAGGGGCGGGATGTAGTAGATCCAGAGACAGGCGAATTGGTGGCCCCTCAAAAACCGGTGCTTCGGGCCGATTTGCATGATTCGGGAATTTCAGACGACGAAATCGAACTGGTGCGGCGCGGAATGTGGAAAGTGGTCAATGAACCCGGCGGCACGGGAAAAAAGGCGCAGGTCAAGGGGGTGGAGGTCGCGGGAAAAACAGGGACGGCGCAGTTCTGGCGGGAGGTGAACGGTAAGAAGGAAAAGGATAACCACACGTGGTTTATGAGCTTTGCACCGTACGATGCGCCGAAGTTCGCGGTATGTGTCTTTGTGCAGGGTGCAAAGTCTGGAGGTGGCGTATCGGCACCGATTGCGCAGCGGGTTTTTGAACAATCCTTGGCATTGTCTAAGGGCGTAGAGCCTGGATTAACTTGGCTGGAGCCGGCGGTGGGAAGTTTTGCCCAGATTGACGAGGTAAATTACAAAACAGGCGTTTTAATTGCGCCGGACGGTGTTGACCGAGAAACTGCTGATCATCATGCTGATAGCTCCTCCGCCACTGGCGCAAAACCAGTCAAAAAGAAGCCCGTTTCCGAGGCCAGTCCCGACATCCGTCCGGAGGCGGACGAAATGGGGAGTGTGTCGAAAAAAACGCCTTTAGAAGAGACTCGTGAGAAAAGAAGCTTCTTTGAACGGCTTTTCGGCCCTAGAAAGTCTGACCCTCCCCTTTCCACACCCCTTTCACCTGCGGGCAAAACCGCCCACTGAACCCCAGTGCTTTCAACCTTTTTTACCAAAATTTTATCCATGACCGAACGCGTTAAACGCCTGCTCGGGCTCGCCCCTCGGCGGACCGGCAACACGCTCATTATCAGCTCTGAAAAACTCGAACGTCGCGTCGCGCTGCTCGAAAATGGAGTCCTAGAAGAGTACTCCATCGAACGGCAAACCGATCGCAACATCGTCGGCTCTATTTTTAAGGGCCGCGTGAAAAATATCGAACATGGTCTCAAGGCCATGTTTGTAGACATCGGGTTTGAGAAAAATGCCTTCCTCCACTTCTGGGATGCGCTCCCAGCCGCCCTCGACAGCGGTGTCGAACAGGTGGAACGAGGTGGCGGCAATGGTGGTACTGGTGGCGGCAACGACAAGCGCCGAATCACTGCCAAGGACATTCCTGAAATATACCCCATTGGTAGCGAGGTGCTTGTTCAGGTTACGAAAGGCCCAATTTCTACCAAGGGCCCGCGCATCACGACCAATGTGTCGCTTCCCGGTCGCTACCTAGTGCTGATGCCCTACAGCGATCAGAGCGGTATTTCGCGCAAAATCGAGTCTCCTAAAGAGCGGGAACGGTTGCGCAAAATTCTTCGCGAACTCGATGTTCCTGCGGGGATGGGCGTCATTATCCGCACCGTCGGCGAGGGGCAGCGCGCCCGTTATTTTGTCCGAGATTTAGGGTTGCTCCTTGAGCAGTGGCGGAAAATTGAGGAGACCGTCAACAAGCGTCCCGCCCCAGTGTGTGCTTTCGAGGAACCAGATCTCGTGGAACGTACCGTGCGCGACTTTCTTACCGACGAAATCGACGAAGTCCATTGTGACGACGAACAGGCCGTCAAACGCATGGGCGAATTAGTCGGTCAGATCTCCAAACGTTCCCGCAACCGGATCCAGTTTTACAGTGGCACTCAGCCAATTTTTGAGAGCTTTGGAGTGCAAAAGCAAATTGACGACGCCTTTCATCGCCAAGTTTGGCTGCCCTGCGGCGGCTATATCGTCATCGACGAGACCGAAGCGTTGATCGCCATCGACGTTAACACGGGGCGCAATAAGGGCGGCAAGGATGTCGAGAAGACCATTTTACAGACCAATATTGAGGCGGCCGACGAAATGGCACGCCAGATGCGCTTGCGCAATATCGGCGGGCTGATTATCGGCGACTTCATCGATATGAAGAGCCGGAAGGACCAGCAAACAGTCTACCAGCGCATGAAGGACCGCCTGAAGCGCGACAAGGCTAAGACGCATGTCCTGCCCATCTCGCCGCTGGGACTCATGGAAATGACTCGGCAACGCGCTCAGGAGTCCATCTCCGGTGCGGTTTACGAGTCCTGCCCGTATTGTAACGGCCGGGGCAAGGTGAAGAGTTCGATGACGATGAGCGTGGAATTACAGCGCGCCTTGCATCTCGTGCTCCGCAAATTCCCCGAAGTGCACGAGCTCAAGGTCACAGTGAACCCTCACGTGATGACCCGTCTGCGTAGCGAGGACGAGGAGTTGTTGGTGGAAATCGAGCGCAAGTACGCAGGGCGTTTGACGTTCCGCTCCGACCCGACGTTCCATCACGAGCGTTTCATGATCGTGGATGCGCAGACTGGCAACGAGTTGAAGCCCTAGGCTTCCCGCTCGGTTAGTCGCGCACTCTCTAAAAGCTTTTTCTCCGCAAGGAACTTTTCCATGGAGCATTTTTATCTCCACCGGTTGGGACCGTTTGTTTGGGAATTCGCTCAGGGGGTGGGAATCCGCTGGTATGGGTTGTGTTACGTTCTTGGGTTTCTCGTCGGGTACCACCTCTGCGTTTACTTGGCGAAAAGGCATCTGACGCCGCTGAAGGTCGAGAACGTGAGTGATTTTATCACGTGGGCGGCCTTGTTCGGGGTGCTGCTTGGGGGACGTTTGGGTTACACTTTGCTGTACGATTTTGAGCGGTTTTGTCGGGAACCGCTTAGTATCGTGAGGGTTTGGGAAGGCGGCATGGCTAGTCACGGCGGCATTCTAGGGCTTGTGGCGTATACGTATTATTACGCGTGGAAACATCGCGTCTCTTGGACTGGCATCGGCGACGGTTTAGTGAGCGTGGCGCCTCCGGGACTCTTCTTTGTGCGAATCGCAAATTTCATCAATGGGGAACTTTACGGGCGCATTGCCTCGGTTCCTTGGGCGGTCCAGTTTCCCTCAGAGCTTCGCGAACACCCCGAGTTGCTGGAGAAGACGCCTTTCGGAAATCTTGCTCCGGATGCCGTAACTGCTTTGTTGCGGGAAGGTGGACCCGACTCCGCCGCTTTGGAACAGGCGTTGCGCACCGTGCTGCCCCCGCGCTACCCGTCGCAACTCATTGAGGCGCTGCTGGAAGGCGTGGTGCTCTTTGTGGTCCTCTGGTTGATGCGTACCCGTTTGCGGGTTCCTCGCGGTGTGTTGACTGGCACATTCTTCATCCTGTACGCGCTGTTGCGCATCGCCGGGGAGCAATTTCGCCAACCGGAAGACTTTAATTATGGAATGCCCAGGGGTGTGTTTCTATCCTTTTTTCTGATTGTGATAGGAGTTCTGTTTTTGGGTTTTGCTTTGAGGCGACCGGTTTATGAGGAGGCTTTGAGCGGGTCTGTACCCCGAAATTCTTAGCCTTGAGGCGGAGGATCCAATCGGACGCGACTCTCTGAAATAACGGGTTTTTTTTACTCTCGCCACTTTGGGTTTGACCCGAGGCTCACCTTGGCGCAACCTCCGCGCCCCTTTCGCATGCGTCACACGATCTCGGTTCTGGTTGAAAATAAATTCGGTGTTTTGACGCGCATCGCTGGCATGTTCAGCGGGCGCGGCTTCAACATCGACACTCTAAACGTCGGCCCCACTTTGGATCCGAACACTTCTCGCATGACTATTGTCGTGCGCGGGGATGACGCGGTTCTGGAGCAGGTCACCAAACAATTGCGCAAGCTCATCGACGTGATCGAGTTGCAGGACTATAGCGACGACCAAAGCGTGGATCGTGAACTGGTTTTGATGCGCGTCACCGCCTCACCCGAGAACCGTTCCGAAGTGATGCAGATTTGCGACATTTTCCGCGCGAAAATCATCGATGTTCAACGGCGCAACATCTCTATCGAAATCACTGGCGATGAAAGCAAAATCAGTAAGTTCATTTTCCTGATGGAGCCTTTCGGCATCTCAGACCTCACTCGGACTGGTAAAATTGCTTTGGCCCGCCGAGATGACTAGTTTTCTCCATCTAGTGCTCCCAACCTAGTTTTTCATAATCACTCTCAACGCTAACCAAAAACCACCATCTCATGGCTGTTACAATCTACACTGACAAGGATGCCGATCTCGCTTTTTTCCACGGCAAAACAATCGCCGTTCTAGGCTTCGGTTCCCAAGGACACGCACACGCGCTCAACCTGAAAGAATCCGGCGTGAACGTTATCGTCGGTCTTTATCCTGAAAGCCATTCCCGCAAAGTCGCTCAAGAGCGCGGGTTCGAAGTATTCGACACCGCGGAAGCAGTGCGCCGCGCTGACGTCATTT
>Ga0114973_10002192_pt1 | contig 14338 bp, 11 predicted proteins | sample M_140807_MF_Meta_FD_87025 | JGI IMG/M metagenome (GOLD analysis project Ga0114973, IMG submission 87025) | Freshwater microbial communities from Lake Montjoie, Canada to study carbon cycling - M_140807_MF_MetaG | ecosystem: Environmental > Aquatic > Freshwater > Lake | place: Lake Montjoie... | reverse complement strand
TACGCCGTTGCACTAGGCTTACGTAGAGCAGCTTCGAAGAGCGGTGGACACGCTTCCTCTGGAAGGGAATCAATACCACCTCCCCCTGCGCGCCAAGGACGGAACGGTGGCGGGTTGGGCTCAATTCAAGCGCGTACCGAATCGTGAACGTCCGGTTCTGGCGACAGTGCTGGCTCCGCACATGACGCCTGGAGGCCAGAACATCGAGGCCCTGCTCAAGCAGGGGTCGGCGCCAGAAGCCAACGACACTCCGCGCGCGTCCGGAAAGTTCGACACGGATCATATTGATCCACGTCCGCCCGAGAGCTCTGCGTGGAATCGGCGGCACCAGCATCTGTTCTCACGAGAGACCCCAGGTTACGCCTTGGATCGGGCCTTTGACGGCGTGGACACGCGCCCTCTCAACGAGGTCATCGAAGACGGCCTTGCGCCGACTGAAACGGGGACCCTATGGTGATGGCCCTCAACATCAAGGCAATTACCGGCCTCTACCCGCGCGGGTTCTTCATTCAGTGGGACGTGCGTGAAGCGACTGAATCGGGCGAATACAAATTCGACGTCTACCGATCTGGCTCTCAATCGGGGCCGTGGGATCTTTTGGCATCCGGACTGACTGACCGGTATGCGTACGTAGATCGATTCGACGCTCCTTTCGACGCAACTACGGAAGCCGTACTGCGGCCAAATCAGTTGAACCTGTTTCGCTATTTCGTGTATCGCGTCGTTGTAACTGCCCCCAGCGGGAAGACAGCTGAGGCAGTCGACGACGGGCAACCCCGAGACGAAGGGGCGCTTAACGATCTGAAAATGAATCAGTATCAGCGAAAAGCCCTCAGGGACTTTCGTTTGTCGCTGAAGTTCAACGGCACCAAGTGCTGCATCCTCAAGCGAAGGCACTGGGGCGTCCGGTGTGACTGCACCGACAAAAAGACGCGGGAGATCGTGCGGTCGTCCTGCAAAAAATGTTGGGGTACGGGCATCGTCGGCGGATACTGGGCTCCGCAGCTCACATACGCTCGACGGAACGTCTCAACCAACGCCAGCGCCGTCACGCCGCAGGGCAAGAGCGACACAAACGACGCCAAATTCTGGATGCCGGACTACCCTTCCCTGGAGTGCGACGACGTAGTCGTTTTCCTCCGCGATCAAAGCCGATGGCGCATTGATCAGACGGTTGGAACGGAGATCCGGTTGCAGCAAGTCCATCAGGTGATCTCTGCGCAGTCCCTCGATCGATCGCACATCCTGTACTCGCTCCCAGTCGACCCAGACGTAGAGAATCCGCTCCTCTGATATGGCAAAGCTGACGCCCTACTACGGGACGCCTCGAATCGACGGACAACACCCGGACGTGTTTCCGGGATCTCCGCTGGCGTTGATCGCCATCTTCGTCGAAGTCATTCGGCTACGCTTCAGCCAGGACAACGGCTACAAGCTTCCCTACTACTGGACGCAGGACCCCACGCCCGAAGAAGACGAAGACAACTCCGACGATAAGCCCCGGAAGATTCAGATCGAGAGTCAGTATCTACAACACCCTGACTCGCGGGACTTTCGACCGGCGATCTTTGTGGAACGCGGAGACATGTCCTTCTCAAAGATCGTCGTGGGCAACCGCGCCGAGTACGACGAGAAGACAGACTCAAACCTGTACGTGATGCAGGCCACGACGCCCATCAGCATCCTGTGCGTGACGAAAGATCGTGGCGAGTCGATGTCTATCGGCGAGATCGTCGCCTTCTACCTGGCGTCACTTCTTCCTGAGCTGCGCGAGACCTTCGGTTTTCAAGATGCGACGCTACCCATGCTTGCATCGACACAGGTCTATCGCCGAAGTTCAAACGACATCGAGGAGTGGGTCACCCCCGTGAACCTGCAGGTGACATGCAAACACCTGTGGCGGGAGCGCGTGATCGCACCCAAGCTGCGCGAGATTCAATTCAGTCTTGGTCTCGCACCCGACGGCAGCAACCCTACGCTTCTGAACCTGAGCCTCTATAAGGGCAGAACGGCAACATAACCTTCACGACGTGAAAGGCTTCCTATCCTTCACGCCGTAACCCCCTGGAGAATCGCACATGGCACGGCCGCTCGTACTCGTCTTCCAAGAACTCGCCGCTCCGACGGCGACCCCGACCATTCCCGATCTCAACACGGTGATCGTCGGTCCTGCGTACGATCTCCTCGACTATCCCGACGACGCGGCGCTGATTCAGCTGTCGTCGACCTACGGGCAGGTCGATCAGGACACCACCTACGTCCCGCCGGCCGTCGGCGATGACGCGGTGACCGTTCTCGCGGGCGGTTACCCCAACCAGACCGCCGGCTCCGTCGTGGATCACGACTCGGTGGCCGTGTGGCTGAAGTACCCGCGCGTCGTCATGGCCTCGACCGTCGCGGGGGTCGCTCCCACGATCGGCACCAGCGTGACCACGAGCGCGGTCGATCAGACGCTGATCACCCTGGTCGGTGGCGTCTCGGGCCAGGGCTTCGTAGCTGCCGGTATTCAGGCTGGTCATCGGATCGTCCTGACCTGCTCGACCGGGACGGTCTCGCGCGTGGTCGCGAGCGTCGGCGAGCCCAACGCGGCCGGCCGGGTTCCCTCGGGGAACGAGATCTACCTCCGCCTGACGCAGAACCTCCCCTCGACCTGGAACTTCGGGGCAGGCACCACGGAGATCCGCATCGAGCGGCAGCTGCCCATTCAGCAGCTGATCGACAGCTCGCACACGCTCATCACGTTCCCCGAGCCGGGGAGCGACACGATGGTGCTCAAGGGCGGCGTGCAACTCTCCATCTCGATCACTCCGGTGAGCACCGTAGATGTTCCGAGCCCTGCGTCCTCGACCGTGCTTCGCACGCTGTCGTACACCGAGCTGTACCTCTCGTACCGCGCGCTTCGCCAGGACCTCCAGGACATCCTGAACCTGGACAGCTCGGCGCTGCAGACCGTCTCGGGCGTTCCGACGGTGGTGGGCATCGGCAAGATCGACGCGCGCAACCCGCTCGCGGTTGGCGTGAGTGTGGCGCTGCAGAACTCTGGCACCGCTCCGATCTACGCCTACGGCGTGTCGAGCAACGACCTCGTGGGGCACGCCAACGCCCGTGACGCGATGTCGAACCGCCGCGACCTCTTCTGCTTCGTCCCGCTGACGCAGGACATCGACATCCTCGCCGCCTACAAGACGGAGTTCGAGTCCCTCGCCGATCCGCTTCAGGCCCTCGCCGACGGCGTCGTTCAGAAGTTCCGGATCGTGGTGGGCTCGATCCCCCTCCCGGTCGCTCAGACGATCTCGGAGGGCTCGATCTCGGGCGTCTCCTCGCAGTCGGGTGCGCGCACGAATCTCTACCGCACGATCACGCTGTACGGCACGTCGACGGGGTCGATCAGCGTGAATTCGGTGGTGCCCGGTGACACGGTGACCGTCGGTCTCGTCCCGCTGGCCGGGCTCTCGGCTCCGGAGCTCGCCTCCTGGCAGAAGCGTCGCGGCAACCACCTCGTCGGTCACGTGAACGACTCGGACAACCGCGTCGGTGGCTCGGGCAACTCGGTCTTCGAGATCATTCCTGGAAACTCGCGGTGGTCGGACACGACCAGCGCGGGCACGGCTGGGGTCGGCGATGAGATTGAGATCAAGATCACCGCTCCCGATGGGACGGTGAAGCTCTCAAACCTCGCGTACGCGGACCTGACGTCGAGCACGACGGCTGTCGCGGCGACGGGATCGCTCACGGTCGTGGTGGCGGCCTCGATCAGCCCCGGTCAGACGTTCACGCTCCACGACGGGGCCCACACCCCGACGGTGTTCGAGTTCACTTCGGGCGGCTCGGCGTCGGGCACCAACGTGGCTGTCAACCTGGCCGGTTTGACGACTGCGGGGGACGTCGCCACTGCCTGCCGCACTGCCATCAACGGCGTCGGCGGAACGTTGACGATCAGCGCTCAGCTCCCCGTCGGCGCGGTGATCACTCTGACCAACGACGCGGTCGGCGCTGCCGGAAACACGACGAGCTCGGAGACGGTCTCGAACACCGGCTTCATCCTGACCAACATGGCAGGCGGGGTGTCGGCGAGCTCTTCGGTCGTCCGCTACGACATGAAGAACCCGACCATCGTCGGCGGGCCCTACACGGTGGCTTACGCGGTTTCGGCCGGCGTGGCCTCGGTCGGCGTGTCCATCGCGGGATTCGCGATCACGATCACGGTCGACGGCACCTCGCACGATGCCAACGACGTGATCACTGCGGTCAACAACAGCGCGGTGGTGTCGACGATCCTCGTCGCCTCGCTTGCATCTGGCACCGGTGCTGACCTCGTGGCCGCCGTCTCGGCGACCGACGTGGTGCCGCAGAACAACGTCTGTCTGGCTGAAGTGGTTCTCAACGACAACCTCTTCAACCGCCTCGACGACACGACGGCGCAGTTCCTCACGGACGGCGTGAAGGCCGGCGACACCATCGAGATCCCGCTGGATCCGAACTCCTACGGCCCCGCAGCTTTCTCGGATCGGCTGCTCACCTACACGGTGGCGTCGGTGCTGACCGAGAACCGCATCCTGATCACTGCGGCGATGGACGACACCGCCACGGCGGCGGTTGAGCTTCCGCACTACTACTCGCGCGACCTGCAGAACCGCTTCCTGACCACGACGGGCACCAACGCGATGAACTATCGCGTTCGTCGTCGCCTCTCGAAGGACGACCAGGTCGAGGCGCTGGTGACCACGGCCCAAAGCATTCGCTCCAAGCGCGCCACGATCGCCTGGCCCGATACGGTTCAGGTCTCGGATCTGCGCAACGGCTCGCTCCCGCGCAGCAAGGCCGAGGTGCGCACCCTCGCGGGTGACGTGCCCGGCTACTACGTGGCCTGCCAGGTGGGCGGCGCCTGCGCCGGTCTTCCGGCCCAGCACGGTCTGACGAACCTCGGCCTCTCGGGCGTGAACGTCCTTCGGCACTCGCAGACCTACTTCACCGAGAAGCAGCTGACGATGCTTTCGGACGGCGGCTTCTTCGTGATGATCCAGAACACGCCCGGCGCACTGCCGATCTGCATCCACCAGCTCACGACGGACCCGTCGGCGCTGGAGACCGGCGAGCTCTCGGTGGTCAAGAACGTGGACTTCATCTCGAAGTTCTTCCTCGATCTTCTGGAGCCGTTCATCGGCGTGTACAACGTCACGCAGGCGACGCAGAACGCGATCTTCCGCGCCATCTCCGATGGCTCCGAGGGTCTTACGAGCCGCTCGCTCGATCGGATTGGGCCGCCGCTCATCAGCGGCCAGATCACCTCGCTCAAGGTCTCGGACTTCGACGCATCGCGCATCGAAATCTACTTCCGTGGCGTGGTGCCGCGCCCCCTCAACACCATCGCGTTCCATCTGGTAGTGTGAGGACATGAGCGACTACAAGTACGATTACCTGCTGGCGGACCAGTTCGAGAAGACGGCAATCTGGAACATGCTGGCCGCCGGCGCTACTAAGCTGGCGCCCGTAGTCGCGCGAGCCGGAGCTTCGCTCGCCCAAAGAGCAAGCCCTACCCTCGCGCGTGCGGGTACGGCACTGGTTGAGCGCGCGGCGCCAGCAATCACCCGCGCGGGTCAGTCCTTCGCTCAACGCGCGGCCCCGGCCGCCGGACAGGCAGCTCAGGGAATTGGCGGTCGCGTCATGCAGTACGGCCGCGATCTGGGCGGCGCCATGAAGGACGAGGGCTTCCGTGGCACCGCTTCGAATCTCGCCAAGGGCATGTTCGGCTTCGGGCCCGCCGAAGGGGCTTCTGCGGGCGCGAAGATGATTCACGGCGCAGGTCAAGCGGCGGGGACAGCCCAGGGCGTCTACGGCCTGGGCAGCGCGGTCTTCGGCGGAGGTGGCGACAGCGGGGGCCAGAACAAGACCAATTCACTTCGTGAAAAGCAGGCGCAGTACTTCTTCAAAGGGGCCAGCCACAGCCCGCTGCAGAAAGCGCTGCACCTGTCCCCGTACGCGGCTTGGATGGGGTCACAACTGCTTGAGGACAAGTACCCGAGACTCGCCAAGGGACTGAATCTCGGTGCGTACGGGCTCTACGCGGGCATGGCCGGCCATGAGGCCCTGACCAATCCGAACGAGCGGCTTACGAGCGGCACTGACGCCTTGGCGCTGACGGCCATGGGAATCGCTGACCTGGCGCGCATGCGCCGTAACTCTCAAAACTCCACGGCCGAAGGCCACTAGACTTCAGGAAACGCCATGCCGCAGCCCTATCCGATCGGTGTCACCAAGAGCCTGGGCACCTGGAAGTTTCAGCAACACCACGTCGAGCGCGCGCTCGACAACGCGTCGTACGACGCCGTACACCCGGATGACACGCTCATCCTCGCGGGTCCTGCCCGCAAGGAAGTGTCGTCGCGCACGCCGCGCACGCTGATGGCCCTGGGCATGTTCCAGTCCTTCGGCATGCAGTCGCAGGCGCCCGTGTCGCCGGTCATGGCGATCGGCTCCGGCCGCAGCTTCATGCTGCGCGGGAAGTCGCAGTCCAGCTGGAACCTCACCCGCGTGATGATCAACGGTCGGAACCTTCTCCGGGCGCTGTATCACAACGCGGTCGAAGTCGGCGCCATCGACTCGTCGAAGTTCGACGATCCGGCGGCGCTGTCGGCGAACTCGCAGTTCTTCATCAACCTGGACAGCGAGCTCTTCTACATCCCGTTCGGCCTCGCGGTCGTCATGCGCACCAAGAGCCGCACGCTCGTCGCGGGCTGCTACCTGGAGCTGTGCATGATCAACAGCTACGGCGCGCAGATCGCTGCCGGTCAGGCGATGGTGGCCGAGCAGGTCAGCGGTGCGTGCGATCGCATCCTGCCCTTCCAGGCGACCGACAGCATCGGCGGCATCGAGGGCAACGGTCGCGCCGCGATGGATGCCGTCCTCGGTCTCGCTGGCAACGTCTTCCCGGTGGCGAACAACGACACCATCCAGACGTTCGACGATGGCGGCCTCACCAACGGCGACGTCGATTCTACTGCTACGTGATACACTTGAGGCCAAATGGCCTCACCTCGTAATCGCGCGCGTCCTTCTGCTCGAACGGCCCGGGTTGCGGATCCACTGGCTCCGCAGGCCGGGTCGATGCCTTTTGGCGGGATGGCGATGGCCCGCCCCCAGAATGTCATCGAGCGTGGGGTCATCATGGCTGTCGATGCCCAGCAGCAGACCTACCGCGTCCACTTGAACAGTGGCCGCACCATGCTCATGGCCCGAGTACGCACTCATCCGGGCGACATGGTGATGCTGCCGGTGGGCGTATTCGTCATGGTGAGCTTCGCACTGGGGATGCCGTACATCCTCGGAGTTCTTCCACCGGAATCAGCAGTCGTCGACGAAGAGACCGTAACCTCGGTCACGGACGTAGAAGGTCATGGTGGAAACGATCCTCTTCTGGGCCGAAGCCTTGGCGTCACCTCGCGCGGCCCGCGCGAGCCCAGGGACGTTGGGCCTGGAGACTCGGTCGGTACGGGGCCCGATGGAGCATCGGTTGCAGCCCTGCACGGCAAGGTGGCGCAGGTGCGCGGCTCACCGCTGGCAAAGGTGCAGGCCTTCGGTGACAACGACCTGGTTCAGATCGTAGCGGGCGTGCTGCGCACCGTGACCTGGATGGGCGAGTCACGCGTAGTCAACAACGAAGGCAAGACCTCGTTCCAGTGGCGAGGCGGCACCGATCAGCTCACGCAGACCGGTGGCGACGAAGAGCGCTACACCATCAAGCTCGACGTCGGCCACACCGGCAACATGATCAACCTGGAGGTGTGCAACCGAGACAACCAGGCGGTGTTTCGTTTTCACGTCAGCCCTGAAGGGCGCGTGGAGCTCTACGCCGCAGGGGGCTTCAATCAACACTCGGGCGACAACGACGGCGCCGTGCATCCGGTGAACTACCACGGCAGCGTGGCTGAGGTGGTGACCGGTGGCGCCTCCCGTCAGGTGTCGGGGGATGTCACCGAGACGCACGAGGGCAATCGCACCGAAACGGTCTCTGGGAATCACGCGGTGACCGTAGGCCAAGATTCCAGCCTCACGGTGAGCCGTGATCAGAACGTGAGCGTCGGTGGAAACTCCACCACGGTGGTGACGAGCGACATGGCCGTCAACACCATGGGAGATTGCAAGACCACGGTGATTGGCCCGGGAAAAGTTCACTCCGTGAAAACCACGGGTGGAGACGTCACGGTAGAGACGCAGCTCGGGGCGTTCGATGTGGCAACCACCGGAGGAGTCATCTCTCTGAACGCGCTGACGGGGCAAATGCGCCTGACCGCGTCGATCATTGAGCTACTGGCATCTACGGGCTCGATCAGCCTGGGCGCGCCTTCCGGCAATATCACCATCGGTAGCGGTGCGGCCTCGGGGGCAGTGCGCTGGGAGCAGTTGAACGTGGTCCTTCAGATGCTGGTGGGTCAGATCAATACCAAGCTCGCGCTCATTGCTTCCCACGTACACGTACCGCCGGCGGCCCCTTCAGCGTCACTGGTTCCGGTCGCCGCGCCGCTCGCCTTAGACCTGTCCGAGGCCCGCAGTCCTATCCGTATCGGCTGACCTACACTTTCTCCTGCGAGCAACTCACATGAAGTGGGGCCGCAGGAGATTCTCATGAGCAACGTAGCGATCACCGTTACCGCGAACGGTAACTCGACCCTCAACGACCTTCTGGGCATCGAGGCGTACGCCAAGCCTGGGACGTGGGTCAGCCAGTCCTTCAGCTTCGGCACCGTGGTCACCTTCGAGGTGCCCGGCAACGTGTGGACGCGCCTGCGCCCGCAGCTGAACGCCCTCGCCAACCGCCGTATCCCGGCGCTCGACTCCGCCGGTCTTCCGCTCGCCAGCGGCAAGACCATGCCGGCGCTGTCGTACTCGATGGACTGGGTCCCCGGCGACCGCCCTCGGGTGGGTTCGGTCAGGATCAACACCACGCTCGTCGACCTCTCGTCGGGCTCGACCCTTACCGTCGCGGGCACCAACCTGCTCAGCGGTACCGCTGCGTCGCTGATGCTCCAGACCTGGTCGGCTGCGTACTCGTACGGCAACCCCGGCACGCGCACCTTCACCCGTGCGGTGGACGCTCTTCGCGTCGACGCCGTGGCCAAGGGCCCGCTCGGCAACAAGATCGCGGTCTCCGTCGAGAAGGAGGCCGCCTCGTCGTCCGTGGTCGTCACCATGGACGCCGATGGCGAGATCTACATCAAGGTCACACCGATCACCGACTTCTCGACCTCGACTGCGATCGCTGCGCTCATCAACGGCTCCTCGGCCGCGAACGTGTGGGTCTCGGCGACGGCGCTCGTGGCCGGCGCACTCATCAGCCCCACCAGCACCGTGTCGGTCAACGGCATCTCGCCGGGCGGCCTCACGGCGTCGAACGCCGGTCAGATCGGCAAGGTCTACCTCTCGGGCGGCGACGGCGGCGGGCTCGCGCGCCTCGACGTGCCGGTGGTGGCGGGCGCTCCGGCGAACCGTCTCGTGCTCGTGTCGAAGACCGCTGGCAACCAGCAGAACCTCATCACGCTGACGATCACCGTGAGCAACGGCGGTTCGACCGGTGCGAGCCTCAGCGGCAACAACATCACGGTGGCGTGCAGCGGCGCCACTGAGACCCTGGCGAACATCGTCTCGGCGATCAACGGCGTGTCGGGCGTGCCCGTCGTCGCCAGCGCGGTGGGCTCTGGCTCGCTCCGCGCCCTCTCGAAGTCGTGGCTCTACGGCGGTGGCGGCGAGACCCCTGTCGCGACCGTTGGCGGCAAGACGGCGGTGATCACCGCGCAGAGCGACACGGCGATGACCATCACGGTCTCGTCGGCCGCCCTGGCGGTGTCCCCGGCTGTTTCTGTGGGTGATCAGCTGGCGCTGCAGCTGCAGATGAACTACGGGCTCGTCTCGGCGCCTCTCGGCGCTGCGCAGGCGTGATCAGCGGCGCTTCTTAGCCGCCTTGCGATCACCGCCGACACCCGGCAGCTCAGGAATCTGGGTTGCCGGGTGTTCGCCATCCGCCGCCCCCGCTCCGACCTGCTCCTCCCCCTCAAAGAGACCTTCCTCGGTCGCGTTCGCCTGCTGAATGGCGAGCTCGGTCGGAGTGATCTCGTACTTGTCCTTCTCGGTCTGCGTGAGAACTTCCTCGCGCTTCTCGACCGGGGGCCCCTCAGCGATCACCGGCTCGCCAGCTTCAGGCGGATCCATGGCGGCGCCGTCGGTGTCGATCTTCCCACCTGCCTTGGGCGGCGCGATCTTGCGCACGTAATCGAGCGACGCAGGCGTTGCCACATCGGGCGCGCGGAGCGTGATCTCCATGTCGAGATCGTCCGACCCATCGGTCTCGACCTTCTCGATGCGAAGAAACACCTCCAGGCGCTTGTCGCCCATCACGATCTCGAAGGGGATCTGGTTGTTGCCGCGCTTGGGAAACTGGAAGTGGAGGACCTCACCGGTCTGCGTGCTACGGATGTGACCCGCGAGACCCGCCGTGTCGTGCTGAACTGAGACCTTCATGTATACTCCTGTGGATGACTCCGAAGCTGCTGATCGAGCTCCAAGAGATGCTCGTAAGACTACAGCGCATAGACCTTCTTTCCAAACTGGCTCGCGCGAAACAGCAGATGGAAGCCGAGCAACTCGCCGCAGGAGAACGCGCTCATGACATGGGTCTCGGTAAGCCCCCAGGCCCCTGAAGGGCTCACTCAGGCTGCGCAAGCGGTCGCTGAAAGCCTCGGCGTACTACAGACCGCGTTGCAGGTCGTGAAGGTCGAGGCGCAGGCGACGGCGTTGCTGGTCACCTCTACCGAGAGTGCGGCCGTCACCGCCGCCAATGCCGCCATTCAAGGTGTGATCTCGACGGTCAACAGCGCCATCGACGCCGTGCTCGATGACACGGGCCTGTTCCTACTTCCTATTCCACTCCCGAAGATCGGTAGGGCGCGCCTGTCTCCGTTTGGGGGCATCGACGACAATCAGGGTTTCGGCAAGGGAAATGACGAGGGGTCAAACCTCATCGAGTACCCGGTCAATAACATCTTGGCCCGGGCCTCCGAATCCGAACGAGCGGTCTTCGAGTCGAACGAACTTCTTCAGCAAATCCTTAGCCCGCCCGACATGATTCTTGGCGGGAACGCCCACGTGCTGAAGACCATCTCCGAGGCGCTCTTCGACGCCGGAGACGCCAACCGCCCGCGTTTTGGGTCAACCGCCACATTCGGCTACGCGCTTTTTTTGGCTGGCTCCTCGAACGTGTCGGACCTGCTGTCTGTCGCGTCTTACTTTGACCGACTGATCGGAGGCTCGGTGAGTTCTAACCACGTGGGGTCGTCACGTGGAATGAGTCACGTGGTTCCTCAAGGCGTCCGCGTATCACCCTCTGGTCGAAACAACTTCGCCATCATCGAGTGGGATCTGGTTTCAGCGTCCGTGGCCCTGGGCAGCTACGACAGCGCCACGGTCTACGTAAACAAGTACGCCGTGATCCGATCGACAGATCTTCGTGCGCGCGGCGCGCGGTCCGTACAAGACCTGTTTCCCACCTCCGAGCTCACGGAGGGGCTCACCGGCGTCTACGGAGCCAAGGTGCTGAAGGTCGCGGCGTATGACGGCGTGGTGACGCGCTACGTCGACTCCGAGACGCTGAATCCGGCGACAACGTACTACTACCACGTCGCCCTTTCGACGCGCGTCGACCCGAGCATCATGCCTGTCCCTGACCAGAGTGGCGTGCTCAGCGAAGAGGCTGCCGCAGGCCAGGCCGAACCTCAAGTCATCGGGTTTGGGCCGCTCTCCAGCGCCGTTCAGTTCCGGAAACCTGCGCGCCGCGACGACTACGGCGGTCGTGGGCTGAGCAAAGCTCCCGACTTCATTCGAACGCCTTCCGTCGTGGCGCTGGTACCACCCCTCAACGGAATCATCGACTACATCCAGACGTACCTGACGTCTTTGGGCAGCCGCATTCAAAATGCGGCCACGCGTAATCAGCAGCTGATCGACTTTCTGGATAGCGAGATTCGCCGATACGGCCTGATCATCGACCAGATCAATGCCAAGTTGACACAGCTTCAGTCGTTCTTCGCAACACCGAGTTTTCCAGCAGGAATCTACGGAACGCTTCGTTCAGGCACCGGAAGTGCCACCAGCTTCATTGCAGACATCGCAGCAGCGCTGGCGGATGACTCGGACGAGAACGCCCCGCCGTTTCGCAGCGGGGACGAGTTCACAACCGGTGTGTTGATGCTGGCGGTGGGCCCCAACCCCGCCCCCGTTCTGGCCGCCTTTGATCTGCTGAAGGCGCTGCTGACCCCCTCCGCGAATGCTGACCCTGCCCTCGCGGGAATTCGATCGATCAACACGCAACTCGCGGCGGTAGAGACCGACTTGGTCAACCGCATCACCGGTGGTACCAACGCTGTCGAGAATGCCTCGGTGACATTCAACGCAAACATGACCCCGCGAGCGGCGGGGGCTGGAGACGCTACATGCGACCCACAGTGAAGATCTCGTCTTTCACGCTACTCACTCCCAACGGGACCTACGAGGCGGGCTCCATCGCCAAGCTCCTGTGGCTCGTGGTCAGCCACCGCCTCCACCACCTCGTCCGAGGGGAAGGCTGGATCGACTGATGCCCACCTACGACTATCGCTGCGAGCAGGGCCACGCGCACGGCGCCGTGCTCGTGCCAGAGGTCGAGGTGCTCCATGGGTGACCGCATCGCCCAGGCCCCCGCCGCGATCTGCCGCACCCGCGGCGCGTGCGAGCGTGCCCCGAAGACGCCCGCCGCGAGGGAGGCGGGGCAACGGAAGCTCCGCGCGAAGAAGGTGCAGTTGGCGGCGGCGCTGCGGGAGCGTGAGCGATGACCGGCCCCATGACCGGCACCATCACCAGCCCCATCAGCGCCCACGTCATCGCGTGGGAGGTGCTCGACGAGCTCGCCGACGGCAGCGTGCTCGTGCGCTACCGATACACAGAGCCGCCCCTGGACGAGTGGTATTCGCGCGACATCCGCGACGGCGACGCGCTGCGCTCGCTTTGCCGCTGCTCGCACACGCGCGAGGCCGACGCGCGGCACTGCCGCGACGCTGACCGGCGCATGGCCGACGTGCTCGCGGAGCGGGCGCGCGTGCGTACGGCGGCGCTCCCCTCGCCCGCGGGCGCGCGGTTCCTGACGTGCTGCGCGGGCTACTGGTGCGCGACCATCGGCGGCGCGTGCCCGAAATGCGGCGCGCTCGGCGCCGTGCTCGTGCCCGATGTCGACCTCGAAGCGCGGCCCGACGGCACCATCACGGTGCGCACGTCCCACGTCCACGCGTACCACGCGCTCTCGGACGCAGGGCTCACACGCGAGACGGCGCGGGTAGTCGACGACGCGTGGGGCAGCGTCAACCGTAGCGCGGGGCTCACGGCGCGCACGATCGGCGATCGGCTCGCGGCGCTCGGGTGGCGCGTGGCTGCGCGTCGGGCTGCGCAGCCGTCGCTCTTCGGGAGGCCTGTGTGATCCTCTGCGGCTTCACGCACCACATCCCGTGGTCGGCGTGGTGCGCCCTCTGCTGGGGGATGCGCCGCGGCGAGATCCCCGACGAGCCCGCCGACGACGGCGAGGTGGTGAGCCGTGGGTGACGCCGCCCCGATCGTCCGGCTGCTCACGGTCGCGGAGGTCGCGGGGCAGCTCGCGGTGTCTCGCGATACCGTCGAGCGGCTGTGCGATCGGGGCCATCTCGTGGTGTACCGTCTCGGGCGCGCGGTGAGGGTCGACCCTGCCAGCGTGGAGGCCTACCTCGCCCGATGCCGTCTGCACGTCCCGCAGTCCGTGCCTACCAGCGCGGCCCCCATCTCAAGCGCCGTGGTCGTGTCTGGTACGCGTACGGCGGACCCTTCGGGCGAGGGGGCCAATCGCTCCACACCGAAGACCACGCCGAGGCTGAGGCGCGGTTCCGCGCCGAGCTCGCCCGCTCCGGCGAACGACGTGACGCTCACGCGGGCCCAGCGCCTGCTCGCGAAGAACCTCTCGCAACCTGCCTGACCACGTGGACGGGTGCCCCGCACGGGTACACGAGGCGCACGAAGGAGTCGCACGAGGAGCGCGTCACCTCCGTTGTGGCGTGGTTCACCCGCGCCGGCGCGACGCTCCCCTCCGAGGTCACCAACGAGCTCGTTGACCGCTGGGTGACGGCGCGCTCGGCGAAGGTCGCCCGCCGCACGATCAACCGCGACCTCCGCTCCCTGCGCGTCTGCCTCCGGTGGTGCGCCGGTCGAGGCATGTGCGCGATGCCGCGCGCGCTCGAGCGCAAGGGCCTGCGCGAGCCGACGCCAGAGGGTCACGCGCAGTTGCCCGACCCCG
>Ga0114973_10002191_pt1 | contig 14340 bp, 8 predicted proteins | sample M_140807_MF_Meta_FD_87025 | JGI IMG/M metagenome (GOLD analysis project Ga0114973, IMG submission 87025) | Freshwater microbial communities from Lake Montjoie, Canada to study carbon cycling - M_140807_MF_MetaG | ecosystem: Environmental > Aquatic > Freshwater > Lake | place: Lake Montjoie... | reverse complement strand
AGTTTCTTTTGAAAGTGACTTTAAAGATAATTCGGTAATTTACTATGAATACTTGGTTGGTGATGGAGAAACACCAGAAATTGTTGCTCACAAAATATATGGTTCTGCTGAAAAGCATTGGATTATTTTAATGTTAAATGATATTTTGCATCCGCAATTTGATTGGCCTTTAAATGAAAGTTCTCTAAACAAATATATTGATATTAAATATCGCCAGTCACAATATGCCAACAGTTCTACCGAAGGTACAGGTACAACATGGGCTCAAACTCATGCCAAAGAATATCACAAAATTGAAACAAAAACAAATACAAAATTAAATGAAACTATATCGGTTAACACTCTAAATGTAACTCAAAATGACTATGCTAACGTAGCCGCAACTTCTACAAATTATACTTTAAGTGATGGTATTATAGTCAATATCAAAGTAACAAAAGATACATTGAGTTATTATGATTATGAAATTGATGAGAATGAAAACAAAAGATCAATTAAAATTTTAAAACCAGACTTTGTACCTGTGGTAGAACAAGAGTTTATTGGAGTTTTTACTAAATGACCAGTTCGGCATCAAACTTTGTAATTAAGGAATTATCATTAGTTTACAAAGATAAAAAAATTGACATATCCGGATTATTTCAGGAATTAAATATACACGATAGTATATTATTGCCGTGTATGCATGGTAATGTCGTACTACTTGATAGTCAAGGCCTTACGGATAAGTTGGCACTAGATGGATCTGAAAATTTAATTGTTGATATAAGAAAAAATAAAAACGATGCTGCTGATAGTGATTTTGCATTTCAAAAAGTTTTTAGAGTATTTAAGCAAAGTAATAGAAGTGGTTTAAATCAGAGTACTGAAGCCTATGTGTTGCATTTTATTTCTGAAGAATTTATTTTATCGGAACAGCTGCGAGTAAATCAATCCTACAAAGAAAAGTATTCAAATATTGCAAGAACGGTAATGAAAGACTATTTGAATATCGATATTGATAAACAAATTGAAGATGGTGGTTTGTTTGTTGAATCGGAAGGATTGAAAAAGATAGCGATACCTAATTTACATCCAATTGATGCTATTGATTGGTGTGCAAAAAGATGCCTAGATAAAAATGAATCTCCATCTTTTTTATTTTTTGAAAACCCTAAAGGTTATAATTTTGTAAGTTTATCAACATTACTTTCAATAGCACCAGTAGCTTCATTAAATTTCACACCTAAAAATATAAACTTAGGTGATAAGACTGAGGAAACACAATTTTTAGGTATTAAAGATTTTAAAGTACTGTCACAGTTTGATTTTTTGAAATCGGTTCAAAATGGAGTTTATGCTGGTAAATTTATTGGATTTGATCCAATAACTAGAACCCTTGCTCAGAGAGAGATTACTTTTGATGACCATTATAATACTGGTGAACATGGTAATAAAGTTGCTAATTTAGCCGTTGTTGAAAATGTAAAAGGATTAAACAATACTCAAATGTTTGATGCTAAACAATCGGTATATGTTTTTGGATATTACAGAAAAGATAATGAGTTTATCAATGAAAAAGATCCCGAATCATTAAACTATGTTGATGATCCATATAAGTATATCTTCCAAAGACGAGCTATAGTACAAAATTTGATGACACAAAGAGTGCAAATAGTCTTGCCTGGAAATTTTCAAATAACTTCTGGTGTGAATGTTAAGTTACTTGTACCTAAGCTTGGTCAATTTTTAAAGAATGAGGATAACTTGGATAAATCATTATATGGAAATCATTTGGTGATTGCAACACATCATTGTATACAACCCAATAAGCATGAGGTTGTTATTGAAGCAGCTTCAGATTCTTCAAATAGAGAATATGGAATATTGAGCTCTAAACCAATTCGAGATGCCGAATACAATCAAGTTGATAATCAAGGTAGAGGATTATTTTAATGATAATTAATCAACCGAAAAAAGACTATGGTACTTTTGACCCAACTAATTGGGTTGGTGTTGTTGAGAATAGTCACGACAAATTAAATATCGGAATGTATAAAGTCCGTATTATCGGATTACATTCACCCAATGTTGAAGAAGTTCCTGTTGATAATCTTCCTTGGGCTCATGGTGCAATACCGCTATCACAGGGATACACCACCTCAGTTGCAAGACCTGGAGAATGGGTTGTTGGTTACTTTTTAGATCCCGATACTTTACAGTATCCTATTATTATTGGCATTCTTCCAGGAATACAATCGACCAATGTAGTCAACGTTACAAGTTCTGGTTCTAAAGTTGGTTCATATAGTCACAATAAGTCAGCTGGATTTGTTCCACAACTAACACAGGAACAAGCAGATAAAACTCCAGTATTACCTAAAGGCATCGTAACAAGATCGGTAGGTCAACCAACGACTGCACCTCTTGCTCGTGGAGTGTATGAGAACAGTAGTATTTCGGTTGCTGATTCTAATGCAGAACATGTTTGCGATTTTAAAAAGAAACTTAGATATGATATTGCGATTGAAAAACTGAAAGTTTATCAATTTGTCGAAACATCAAGAGCCGAAATAAAAGCCTATTTTTTAAGTACTTCTTCAAGTCCAATGTCTACAGCTATTCAAGCTGCAATTAAGCAAATTAAAGAAATACTGAAAATGATAAAGAAAGCTGCCGATTTTATTACTGATGTTGCAAAGGCTATTACCGATTTTATTAAATACTGTAACGAACTCATTGCGTGGATTGCAAGTCTGCCTGCTCAATTGGCCGCACAGTTACAAAAATGTTTGCAAGAATTTACTAGCGCTTTAACTGAAGCTTTATCTTTTGATGATGCAACTGAAGAAGGTGATCCATCTCCATTTTCTGAGATCAAAAGTTTGATTGAAACGGCAAAAGAAACAGGTAAATCAATAGAAACAGCAGTAAGTGCTTCTACAACTGCGGTAGCACAAGCAACAATATTAGCGGTTACGGCTAAAACATTTGGACGAGTATAATGGCAACTAAACCTGATGGTCTTGATTGGACAGAACCTCCATCAACATTTGTTGGTGAATATCCATATGCACATGTAACAGAAACTCAATCAGGTCATCTATTTGCTATGGATGATACAAAAGATTCTGAAACAATTAGACTAGCACACCGCTTAGGTACATTTACAGAATTTCAAAAAGACGGAACAAGAGTCGATAAGATTATTGGTGATGGTTATCAAATTGTTGCAAAAAACAATCATGTGTTAATTAAAGGTGTATGCAACATAGTAATTGAAGGAGATTCTGTACTTCATGTTCAAGGTGATGCTGATGTAAGAATCGATGGTGATGCTTACACAAAAGTTAATGGAAATTTATCAACCAAAGTTAAAGGTAGCGCTTCTATTTTTGCGGGTGGAGATTTAGACTTAGCGGCAGGCGGTGCATCAGGTACAGTAACAATTAATGCGGCAGATGGAATAAATTTAAATGGTGACGTTACAGTTAATGGTTTACTAACAGCTGCAAGTAGTATACATTCTGGTGATAACATTGTGGCCGGAAAACAATTGTTTTCTTATTTTGGAATTCAAACTTTAGGTGGTATTAATTCAGGATTTACTTCAGAAAGTCCTGTACCACCTGGTATAATTACAACAACTGTGGAAGTAACCGCACCAATTATTTTTGGATTTGCTGAAGTAACAGATTCTAGAGGATCAATGGAATTGATTCGACAATTATATAACGGTCATCAGCATGGTACGCCACATGGCAGTTCAACAACACCAGTACCAATACAATAATTATGGCCAATACAATATACGCAAGATTGAGCTTTGATTTTGATACGACCAAATTTGGTGGCGCTCATTATCTAAGTCCAGAAGCAAAAAACAGTTTGAATGTATCTCCTTCAAATGTAGTTCAATGGCAAACTCAGGAAATTGCCAATGGTACAATTGCACCAAGTAACTATTTTAAAAATCCCGTACAGAGTGTTTGCACAAGTATAACCTCCAATACAAATTTAATTATAACTTTTTGTAATAACGATGTTGCGAATACTTTTCCAAACACTTCAATTCAAGCCAGAAATTTGGCCAATACTGCAAATAGTTTGTTGATACAAATATTAGATTTTAAATCTCATACTGATAACATGTCCCGTCTTGGAACAATGGCTATTAATACAGCGTCTTTAACGGACACTCCAAATATACCAAATTACCAAATGGCAATGGCACAAGGTAGTGAATTGACAAGACTACTATATTCAACTGAGTCAGCACAAAACACCAATGCGGTTTTAGGTTGTTTTACAAGTATCTTTGTGAATACTGAATTGACTGCAAATAGTTGGAATATAGGTAACGGGTACATAAGTTTAACAAATTCTTATAACGGAGTTACAAGTAATATAACCAATTCAGCTTTGGTCAGTATTATTTCAACTTTAGAACAAGCCAATTCTTTAATGTTGACTAGACGAACCGCAGATTGGAATTTCTATAAAAAACAAAGACAGATATTAAATGACTATCGTTTTGTTACACAATTTAACAATTCTGGCAATACGGACAATTATTTAATACAAAATTACATTGGTACAGACTTCCTTAAAAATAACCTGGCAAATACGTGATAAATAACTCATGGCTACAGTAACCACACAAACAACTAGACAATTTAAAGACTTAGACCTGTCTTTCAATATTCATCCAGTCAAAAAAGACATAAACAAACATCTGGATGAACAGGCGGTTATTAACTCTTTAAAAAATATTATACTGACAAACCACTATGAGAAACCATTTAATCCAGATTATGGTTCCAACATTCGGGCTTTATTGTTTGAAAATATAGATGCTATTACAGCAATTACATTGGAAAGAGAAATCTTACAGACAATAGAAAATTTTGAGCCTCGTGTTAGTGTGTCCAAAGTAACAGCCGTACCAGATTTCGATAATAACGGGTATTCAATTAAGTTGGATTTTTTTATTATCAATTTAACTAACCCAATAACAATTCAATTCTTACTACAAAGAGTCAGATAATGGCAGACCGTTTAAATGTAACCGATTTAGATTTTGATACACTCAAAACTAATCTTAAAACTTTTCTAAAACAACAATCCGAATTTTCTGATTATGATTTTGAAGGAGCAGGGTTAAATGTTCTTTTAGACATTCTTGCCTATAATACACATTACAATTCATATTATTTGAATATGTTGGCAAATGAATCTTTTTTAGATTCCGCAATCTTGAGAAACTCTGTTGTATCACATGCTAAACGATTTGGTTATACACCACGTTCTGCATCGGCACCTTTAGCTAAAATTAATTTTTCAATTAATTCACTATCTTCAACACCAGGTTCAGTAACATTACCTGAAGGCTATGTTTTCCTTTCAAATTTAATTGATAGTAAATCGTACAACTTTATTACATTAGAAGATACCACAGTTTCAAAAACAAGTAATAATTTTGTATTCACCAATTTGGAAATTTATGAAGGCCAATTAGCAACATATAGTTTTACACATGTTGAGGCTTCCAATCCAAAACAAATATTTACTTTGCCAGATATTAATGTTGATACATCCACAATCAAGGTTAGTGTAAGGCAATCAAATGCAAATTTAACTTCCACAGTTTATACATTAAACACGGATGCTTTAGATGTAGCTTCCAACTCTGAAGTATTTTACATACAAGAAGGCCAAAACAACAAATACGAAATTTATTTTGGTAATAATGTTTTAGGTAAAAAAATACCTGATGGCGGTATTGTTTCAGTAAAGTACTTGATCACGAATGGTGATTTAGCAAACAAAGCTAATAGTTTCATTGCAACCTCTACAGTTAGTGGTTATTCGACATTTACTGTTAATTCAACCTTGGCGGCTTCTGGTGGATCACCAAGAGAAACAGTAGATCAAATTAAGTTTGCTGCGCCATTACAATTTACTTCACAGAATCGTGCGGTAACAAAAAATGATTATATTAAACTCATTCAACAAAAATATCCACAGTTTGAAGCCGTCAATGTTTGGGGTGGAGAAGAAAATGATCCACCAATTTTTGGTAAAGTTTTTATTTCTGCAAAACCAAAACAAGGTTTTGAGGTAACTGATGCTGAAAAAGAATTTGTTAAAGAGAAGATTATTAAACCAATCAGTATTCTTACAGTAACACCTGAAATTGTTGATGTTGATTATAACTTTTTAAAATTAATTGCCAGAGTTTATTATGACCCCACAAAGACAATTAGCAATACTAATACTCTAAAATCTTCGGTACAAACTGAAATTGAAAATTATTGCGATAACAATTTAAATACCTTTAATTCAATTTTTAAATCGTCTATATTAAGTTCTAGGATTGATAATTTAGATAATGCTATTCAATCAAATCAATTAGAATTATTTTTAACCAAAAAATTTAAACCAGATTTGGTAAACTCAAATAGTTATGTTTTGGATTATGGCGTTCCTTTGCAAAAAGGCACTACATCGGATAATCTATATTCAAATCCTGAATTTACAATATTGGATGAAGAAGGCATCTCAAGACAATCTTTCTTAGAGGAAGTTCCATCTTCGTTTACTGGTGTCGAATCAATTACAGTAACAAATCCAGGTATTAATTACATGACAACACCAACAGTTGAAATTATTGGTGATGGTCAAGGCGCTACAGCTATTGTTACCATAGTTAATTCTAAAATTTCAAAAGTTACAGTAACAAATCCAGGTGTTGGATACACTACAGCTACAGTAAGAATCACTGGAGGTGGTGGACAATTAGGCGCTGCATCAGCAGTACTAGAAGGTCGTTATGGTCAACTAAGAACTGTTTACTATAAACCAGATGAAGTAACAAATGAAAATACCAAAGTAATTTTAAACTATGGTGCTAATTTTGGTGTTATGGGATCAATCGATTATTATGCTGGAAAAATTTATATTAATAACTTTAATCCAACAGGTGTTGCAAACGATTTTGCAGAGTTATCTGTTAATATTAGACCAGAAATTTCTGTTATCTCATCGCAACGAAATAAAATGTTGGCCTTCGACAATGAAGATCCAACAAGTGTTATTGTAGAAATGAATATTTTATAATGCCAGAATTATTAGTTTCCTCATTAGTTGAAAAACAACTACCTGAATTTGTAAGGGAAGACTACCCTAAATTTGTCACATTCTTAGAAAAGTATTATGAATGGACAAAAACAAATAATCAAATTTTAAATGCTGTTGAATCTTTTGCGGAATCAAAAGATTTGGATTTAGCAACAAGCACCTATATCGAATTAATTAAACAAGAACTTGCACCTTACTTTCCAGAAGAAATTATATCGGATAAGGCAACACTTTTAAAATTTATCAATCAATATTATCGAGCAAAAGGTACTCCTCAATCCGTTAAGTTTTTGTTTCGAATTTTTTATAATGAAGATATTGAAATATATTATCCTAAAGATGAAATATTAATTGCTTCGGATGGCAAATGGGTTTTACCATTATCTTTACGAATTGATACTACTGATAATAATATTTTTAATTTAGTAGGTGTAAAAGTTACTGGGGCTTTATCAAAATCTACAGCAATTGTTGAAAGTGTTACAAGGTCAGTTGATCGTCAATTAGGTATTCAATATGTTGAAATGTTTGTTTCAAATGTTAAGAAATTATTTCAAACAGGAGAAACAATTACTGGTACATATTTTACCAATGGAACACCAACTTCAGTAAGTGGTCGGTTAATTGGTTCACTCTCCGAAATTAAAATTAATCCTGAGTTTAGAGGGTTATACTATAATGCATACGATTCAGCAACAGGTTATCTTGGTGATCCAGTTTCTATTGTTGGAGGATTAAATCCTAATCCGTCAGCCAATCAATCTCCTGTTGGTGCTATTGCTACTGTAGGATCAGTCACAAAAGGATCAATTATTCAAGTAGAAGTTAATGATGGAGGTTTTGGATTTAGATCACCAGACATTGTAAATAGTTCATTAATCGATTTTGTTGGAGGTTTTAAAGATTCAATTTTAGGTCAAGAATCTAAAGCAAGCATTTCTATTGTAGATACAACTACACAAAGACTAGTCAATGTAAGTAACGTGGCAATTGAAACCATTTACAGTTTGACTCTAGATGGAGCAGCAAATACCGCAAATATTCAAAATTGCCAAATTCGTTTTATTACCACAACACAAACACTAAATGTGTTTCCAATTTCATATGTAACAACAGACGGATCTGGTGGTGGTTATAAATCTTTACCCGTATCCAATTTCTACAGTTATTACTTAGAGAATGTAGTTGATTCATTAATTATTTCATCCACATCTCTGTTAAAAGGAACAAAAATTATATCCGATAGTTCACAAAATTTGGCCAGTTCTTTTGTGTCTGGTGATACAGTTCGTTTAAATTCACCTAATAAATTTGAAGAAATTAGAAATATACAATCAGTAACAACAAATACGATCACACTAGATGGTGATAATTTTGAAAATGATGTTGGTGCTGTAGATGTTTATAAAATGTTTAGAAGGCCAATTAATGGGGTTGGTTCTTTAGGTAGAATTCAAATTACTAATGGTGGATCAAATTACAATGTTGGTGAATACTTGGTGTTCACAGGATCTTCTGGCTATGGTGCAAATGCTTCAGTTACAACACTTCATGCTGGAAATAATGGCATCAAAACAATTACATTTAATGATAACGGATCTTTAATTAAAGGTGGTGAAGGTTACACACAAACAAATTTACCAACAATTAATGTTAATACCGCAAGTGGTTCAAACGCAGTTTTATCCGTAACTGAAATTCTAGGTGAGGGTGTCGATGTTAGTTTATACACAACAAAAATTGGATCTATATCAACTCTTAAAATTTCTAGTTATGGTTATGACTATGTTACCGCTCCAACAATCTCTTTAAGAAATGCTGACCTGACTGTATCTAATGTTACCTCAGGACAATTGTTTGTTTCAAATACGATAATTTATCAAGGCAATTCGAGCAGTAATGCCACATTTACAGCTTATGTTGAAAAGTTTACTCCTTCAACTGGTCTTTTGCGTATCTTTAATTATAAAGGTACTCTCAACAATCTAATACAAATTTCATCATCCGATAATACCGTAAAAGCAAATGTTGCTTCTGTATTATATTACGGTGATGGTAAAGCCAAAGCCACCGCTAAATTTGAAAATGGTCTAATTCGTTATCCTGGAATTTATTTAAATACGGATGGTCAACCTAGTTCAGATAAGAAAATGCAAGATGGTACAAAATATCACAATTTTTCATATCAAATTCAAACTGAAAATGATTATAATAAATTTAAAAAATCATTAAATGAAATTGTGCATCCATTAGGAACTAAAACTTTTGTTAATAGGATAAATTCTCATACTGAAGATGTAGCAAATACATCATTAACCACGATTAATATTATTAAAACTGAACTTGCAAATACGTTTAATATTAGAACGGGTTCAAACAACATGGTTGCTACAGGAGCAACACCAAATCTTGCAAATACAGTAAATGTTGGTGATATGGTTATTCTCACTACATTATCCAAACGAGTTAATGGCACAGTAAATGTGGCATCCACATCAAATGTGGTTACTGGCAATGCAACTACCTTTATTAATGATATACAAGATGGTGATACAATTTATATTTCAAGTGGAAATACTGAAACTGTAACCTATGTTACAAATGCTACCAGTTTAATGACACAAAATACAATCAATATTACTGCAAATAACCAAACAATCAATGTGGTATTTGACGATATAAGAACGGTTACATTTGTTAATGCCAATACCATTCTGGTTTCTGGATCATTTACAACTACCGCAAATTTAGTCACCACAATCCTTCAAAAAGTTTAATAAATAGAACTATGGCTTCCTTACTGACTTATCAATTTTCCACTCTATTGGCACAAAGCATCTATGATTTATTAGATGTAAGTGCCAATTCGTATCTTCCAGCAAATAGAAAATCCTACATGTTTGTATCTTTAGGAAAAGAAACTGTTTGGAATGCTGGTACTGAAACCGCACCAACGCCAGGTCAAGCAATTAGAGATTTGAGTTCCTATCATGACCGTGGAATGGTTGCAAAAAGACTATCACAAGAAAATGCATCTTTTGTTGTACCAAGAGTGAATTGGACAACGAACACAGTTTATAATTTTGCTGGTTGTACTACGTGCCCAGCTGCCACAAACTTTTATGTTTTAAATTCTAAAGACCAAGTTTTCAAATGTCTATGGAATAACAATGGTGTTGTATCTACGAGTGAGCCACAATTATCTTTATCTTCCACATCTTTGGAAGAACCTTATTTCCAAACTGCTGATGGTTATAGGTGGAAATATATGTACACTTTAACTGCACAACAGAAACAAAAGTTTTTAACTAATGAATATTTACCTGTGTTGTACAATCGATTTGTTAGAGCATCTGCTGTAAATAGAAGTTTAGATATAGTAAAAATTACAAATACAGGTAATAATTACACCGATGGAGCATCACAAGATATTATTACTATTACTGGTGATGGTACTGGAGCAATTTTAAAAGCCAATGTGGCTAATGGAAAAATTGCAAGTGTTACCATTCAAAATAGAGGTTTGAATTACACTAAAGCAAATTTAACTTTTAGAGATGTTGCAGGTGGTATTGGAACATCTGCTGCAGCTGAAGTCGTTCTTTCACCGCAAAACGGCCACGGTTACGATCCAGTTGAAGAACTTTATGCAAACACTATCATATTCAATGTTGATTTTGATGGTAGTGAATCTGGTGTTTTCCCTACAGAGAACGAATATCGTGAAGTTGTGATTTTTAAAAATCCATATGAATATGGAACAACAACCTTAGCTGCCTCTGAAGTGTATACTTTATATACAAAAATCAAAACATCAGCTGGTGTAGGTAATTACAATAACGATGAAATCATTTATCAAGGTGTTGATTACGCATCATCAACATTTAGTGCTGAAGTAATTTCATTTGACGAAACCAATAATTTACTTTATGTTAATAATGTAAACGGTACATTGTCTACAAATGAACCTATTAAAGGACAAACAAGTGGCTCTATCCGAGTAGCCATAAATAAAACTGATCCATCACTAGAATTATATTCAGGTAAAATTTTATATGTTTCGGATAAAACACCGATTACAAGAGATGCAGACCAAATAGACAGAATACGATTCATTTTAAGTTTCTAGAGGAATAAATGACTACTTTTTTTAATTACGATCCATATTATGACGATTTTGACGAAGATAAGAATTACATGCGGGTTCTTTTCCGGCCTGGATATTCCGTTCAAGCTCGTGAATTAACTCAACTACAAACAATCTTATCAAATCAAATTGAAAAGTTTGGTAACCATATTTTTAAAAGTGGCAGTCCAATTGTTGGTGGTAAAATTTCTTTAGATGATCGTTGTTTTTATTTGATTCTAAACACACAATATAATAGTGATGATATTGATGTTACTCAATTTGCCGATAAAACAGTTATAAGTTATAATTCTGGTAAAAATGTTCGAGCAAAAGTAATTGCGATTGATAATAGTACAACCAATCCAGTTTTGATTTTAAAGTATTTAAGTTCGGATACTTTCTCTGAGAGTGATGAACTAAAGGTCTTTGGGCAAAATATATTTGCTCAAGCTAAAGATACTTCAGCCGTAGGACGATCCTATGTTGCTAGTATACAAGAAGGTGTTTATTACTTCAAAGGTAATTTTGTTAAAGTTGTTCCACAATTTTTGGTATTGGAATTGTTCTATCGTATAGGTTTTAATACAACAACAATAAACACTCAACCTTCATACAAAATTGGTATTGAATTTGAAGAAAATATTATAGATGAAGTTGATGATACTTCACTATTAGATCCTGCTCAAGGTGCGTTTAATTATCAAGCTCCTGGCGCTTCACGATTTGAAATTGCAACTAGACTGTCAAAAAGAACATTGGATTCTACCGATGAATCTTCTTTCTTTGAAGTCATTCGAATAGTTGATGGTGTTAAAACCAAAGAAATTAATTATCCGGTTTATAGTGAAATTGAAAAAACGCTTGCACGTAGAACTTATGAAGAATCAGGTAACTATACTGTTGATCCTTTTGTGTTATCGCTTGAAGAAGAAGCTTACGATGCCAACAATGTTTTAATTGCTGATTCATTTACAGCTGTATTGGATCCAGGTAAAGCTTATGTTGGGGGTTATGAGGTACAAACAATTGCACCTACTCGTATAACTATACCTAGAGCAAGAATAACTTCAAATGTGGCCGACTATGATCTGCCTACAAACTATTCCAGTTATATTGTTGTAGCTAATACTTATGGTACATTAGATATATCATCTTTTCCAAAACTTGATATACATTGTACAAGTTTTAATACAATTAATCCTGCTTCATCTAACGAATATAATTCGACAAAAATTGGTACGTTACGTGCCGATATGATGAAATATAATACTTCTTATGCCTCCGATGTAGGCACTTCACACTCATTCTATGTAAATGTTTTTGATGTAACTTCAACACCAATTGTTGGTACCGTACCAAGTTCTGGATCTACAAATACTGTTATTAAGTTAGAATCTTCATTCTCAACAACAGCTCAAGCAAACTGTTTTGCTAATATGTACTATCGGATTACTGATGGTGCAGGTCTTTATTTGGCACCAATTCTAATTTCACAATCTAATAGTGTAGCTCGAACAATTACACTTTCTCAAGCGTTACCATTTATACCTGCTTCAAATACTTATTCTATTGAATCGGACTTTAAAGTAGCCGAATCAATTTCTGTAAAATCTGGTTCATCCTTATCATTTGCAGCCAATGTTCACAGTAGTTCAAAAGACACTATGACTGGTGATGCATATATTACCGAACCATCAAAGACAAGTTTAATATTTGATACTCCGTTTGAATCTATTAAAGCAGGATCCATTTCTAATTTAGATTTTTATGCACGAAAAGTATACTCAGATAAACTTGCTGATGGTGGTGGATTATTAACAATTTCAACAACAGGTACAGATACTTTTGCATTTGCGGGTTCACCGGGTGTTCTTAACGATTCACAAATTTTAAATAATATTATTTGTTTTATTCGTTACAATTCAACATCAAATTCAGCTTCTGGTATTGCACCAAATACTGTTGTAAGTTTAGCTAATAATTTATTTACTGTTACCGCTTTAAGTAATAATTCTATTTCTGTTGATTTTGATACTGCCGGTGTTCGTGCTGACTTTATTATCACAACAAAAGTAAACAATGCAGAAAATGGAACATCTGGTGCAGTTCGTGGTAAACAAATGATACCTCTTACCACAGGTGCGGCTTTACATGCAAAAGTTCCTTACAATTTAAATACTGCTGGAGATTCATTATCTTCAGGTAATACCGGTACTGTAACCACAATTACTGGTGGATATGTTTTTCAAGATGTTGGCGCAACATTCTTTAATAGTGCATCTCTAATGCAACAATTAAAAACTCCTGGTACTGCCGTTAGTTTACAGGTACCCGATGTTTATGAAATTGTTCGAATTACAGATTCCCGTGGCACAGGTAATGTAACAACTGCAATGTTGACAGATGCAACCTATGATGTAACTAATAACTATGAGTTTGATAATGGTCAACGTAAAACACATTATGACCATGCAACCATTAAATTGAAGCGAGGTTACAGTTCACCGACAGGTTCATCTTTGTTGGTACAATACAAATATCTAAAACATCAAGCGGCTCCATCTCCACAAAATATTGGTTTGTTTACTGTTGATTCTTATTTAAAAACTGGATCAAATTTCACCTATGATGAAATGTCCAAATTTTTAAGTAATGAAGATGGTAAATTAATTTCTCTGCGTTCTTGTTTAGACTTTAGACCAACACGACAAATTGCTTCAGAAACAATATCTGGTGCTGTCAATGCCGATCCTGATTATACGGCAGAACTTGGTTTTGAATATTATTTAAGTCGCATTGATAAGTTGGTTGTTAAGCCATCTAAAGAATTTGCGGTTGTTTCAGGTAAATCATCTGTTACACCAATTCCTCCTCCTATCGATCCAAACGATATGATGATCTATACTTTGACTATTCCTCCTTATACGGAAAGTGTCAAAGAAATTAATGCGGAGTTTAAAAACAATCGCCGCTTTACAATGAATGATATTGGTGCTTTTGAAAAACGAATTAAAGGTTTAGAGTATTATGTTGCCCTCACAAATTTGGAAAAGAACGCAGCTGATTCTAAAATCTTGGATGCTGATGGTCTT
>Ga0114973_10002188_pt1 | contig 14349 bp, 21 predicted proteins | sample M_140807_MF_Meta_FD_87025 | JGI IMG/M metagenome (GOLD analysis project Ga0114973, IMG submission 87025) | Freshwater microbial communities from Lake Montjoie, Canada to study carbon cycling - M_140807_MF_MetaG | ecosystem: Environmental > Aquatic > Freshwater > Lake | place: Lake Montjoie... | reverse complement strand
CCTTCTCTCTGGCCTGGGCTTCGAGAGCGGCGGCCTGGCGGTGGCCCATGCCGTGCACAACGGCATCACCGAGATTCCAGGCAGCCACGATTACATCCATGGCGAGAAGGTGGCCTTCGGGCTGCTCACCCAGTTGGTGTTAGAAGGCCAACCGCAAACCGAAATCAACGAGATCCTGCACTACCAAAAGGCGGTAGGGCTGCCGATCACCCTGGCCCAGGTGGGGGTTGACGCCAACAACGACGACCAGCTGCAACGCATCGCCGCTCGCAGCGTCATCCCTGGCGAATCCAGCCACAACGAACCCTTCCCCGTGACCGCCGAAGCGTTAGTGGCGGCACTGAAGGCGGCCGATCAGCTGGGGCGGACGTTGGGGTGAGAAACACTTCACGGCGGGTGACTCCACCAATGCGATCCACTAGCTGCGGGTGAGCAGTTCAAAGCCGTGGGGCAGATCGCTGGGGTTCTCCACCAGCTCCGCCAGATTGGTGGGTCCTCATTTTAGCTCACTTCCTTAGTCAGACGAACCGTGATGACCGTCAGATCGATCGATTGCTTCGGCGCCGATACAACAATTCGATTGCCGATGCCGTGGCTGATCTCGGCAAGCCGGAGGAGATTCGCCTGCTGTTGAACATTTTCTAGCGCTTTCTGTACGCATCGCCGAGCGGTGAACCAGCATGGCCGCCGCCGGAAGGACGTCCTGCAGTCCTGCCGGCTTGTCGTTGAGATCCGAGGATCACCCACAAAGGGCTTCGCCGTGCTGCGCTTCGCCTGCGAACTGATCCCCTCCCTGCTGGTGGGCCTGCTGCTGGGACTGCGCTTCCCGCAGCTGCCCTCCCGGCTGGCCGCGCCGCTGGTGCGCTGGGGGGTGCCGCTCAGCCTGGTGGGCCTGCTGCTGCGCTCGGGAATGGGGAGCGAGCTGGTGGTGGCCGGGGTAATGGCGGCCCTGGTGAACGTGGCGGGGTTGCTGCTGCTGCTCGGGTGGCGACCGCTGCGCCGATCCATTCCCCATGGCGGCCTGCAGCTGGGTGCGGTGGTGGGCAATACGGGGTATTTCGGCATTCCAGTGGCCGTGGCCCTGCTACCGCCGGCCTCGCTGGGGTTCAGCATCAGCTACGACCTGGTGGGAACCCTGATCACCTGGAGCGTGGGTCCGCTGCTGGTGCAGGGTCTGGCCTGTGATGCCCGCCGCGCCCTGGCGGTGCTGTGGGGCAGTCCGGCCTGCAAGGGGCTGGTGATCGCCCTGCTGCTGCACCTCTCGCCCTGGGGCTCGGAGTTGGGCCGGCTGCTGTGGTGGCCGTCTCAACTGCTGCTGCTGCTGGCCCTGAGCGTGGTGGGGATGCGACTTGGGGTGAGCCTGGGCCAGGGGGTGCCGCTGGAACCCGGAGAGGTGAGGCCCCTGGGTCGCGCCGTGGCCTTCAAGCTTTTGGCCATGCCGCTGTTGATGCTCGCGCTCACGCGGCTGATCCCGTTGCCGCTCACCGTGCGGGATGCGGTGGTGCTGCAAGCGGCGGCCCCCACCGCGGTGTCGGCCCTGCTGCTGGCCGAGGCGGCCGGCTGCGACGCCGACCGCACCGCCCATCTGGTGCTGGCCACCACCCTGTTGGCCCTGGTCACGGTGCCGCTGTGGTGGGGGCTGCTGGCCCACCTGCCGGTGGGGTGATCGGTCCCGAGGGACTGCTGGGGTCCGGAGGCTCGCAAGAGCGGTGGCTGTCCGATCACGCAGGCGATGCACGGGAATCACGCCCTTCAGAATGGAACTCCGCGACACCTCTGGGCTGAGCCCTGTTCCATGTTCCGCGTCATGGGCTCCCTCATCCCCCCCCGTTCGTCTGTGGAGCGCCGTCCCCAGCCCGTGCGCCTCATGCGGGGCCGGCTGGAGCCTGGGTGGCGGCCGACGGCCAAGCCCTCAGGGCTGCGTCTGATTGCTCCGGATTTCAAGTGCCGCGATCTGCACTCGGCTGGCTTGCGTCGGGGCCCAGCCCTGCTGGCCTTGTTGCTGATCCTGCCCACCCGGGCCGCTGATCATTTACCGGGCATGGCCGCCACCGACGCTCCTGCCCATGCCCTGATTCAGCTCGCCGGCCAGCCGCTGTCGGGCGGGCGCAGCCGGGGCTCCGTGAGCCTGCCGCTGGAGCGGGCCGAGGGTGGCCACACGCCGGTGCTCGACTTTCAGGTTTCTGGCCTCGAGACGGCGGCCGGCTCCGGCGCAGATGCGGCCATCCCTGGCCATGCTCGCCGCCAAAACCGCCTACCCCGCCCGGGCCCCCGCATCCGCCTGCTGCTCGACACCGGCGCCACCTCCACCATGGTCACGCCGGAGCTGGCGGATCGGCTGGCCCTGGTGCGCCGCCCCCTGCCCCCGGGCAGCTTTGGTCTGGCGGGAGGCGGTGAGGGTTGCGCCGATCTGACCCCCCAGCGCACTCGGCTTCCCGATCTGGTGCTGCACGGCTCGGCCGATGCCCCCGATGCACTCGCCTTGCACCTGGAGGGGGTTGAGGCGCTGGTGCTTCCAGTGGCCGCCCTGCCGGCGGGAGTGGATGGGGTGCTGGGGGTGCCGAGCCTGCGGTTATTGCCGATCCGGATCGATCCCACCCTGGGGCGCATCGCGCTTGGCGCGGCAGCCCTCAACCAGCTTCCGTTCCCGCTCTCCCCATCCTCCAGGGCGACACCTCCGGCTCGGTCCTTCGCTCCGCTCAATCCACAGCCCATTTCAGAGCTCATCCCATGGCCCAGCTCTTCGGCCACCTCAGCCACAAGCCTGGCCACAGGCTCAGCCACAAGCTCGGTCAACCCGTCGGTGCCCTCTGGATCGAGCTTCCAGCGGGTTCCACTGAGCTGGCATCGCGGCGTTCCGTTGCTGCAGCTGGCCAGCGGCAGCGGTGCGGTCCAGGCCCTGGCCGACACCGGTGCCGAGGGGCTGTTCCTGCAGCCGGCTCTGGCAGCACGGTTGCGTCCGCTCGGCCCGGCCCAGCCGCTGCGACTGGTGGGGTTCTGTGGCGAGCAGCGCGTTGAGCGCCGGCGCTTTGCCGGCCTCGGATTGGGCCAGGGGACCGGCGGGGCTGCTTCCACAGCCGGCTCGCCTTCGCCTTGGGATGTTCCGGCCGAAGTGGATGGGATCGTGACCGACAACCCGATCTTTGAGCAGCTCGGGGTCGAGGCGATCGTGGGCCAGGAGATCCTGCAGCACCGCCGCCAGCTCTGGCGGCTGGATCAACCCAGGCCGGAGTTGCTGCTCTGGTGATGGCCCACCGGCCTGCGTGGCGATCGGTTCCGACCCGCCACTAGCGAGCGGCGTTCGGCCCCAAACACAGAAGACCCCCCGACCGCAACGGCCGGGGGGTCCACTGGAGCTGCCGGGCAAGGGGGCGCTCAATCCGACGGTGGGTGGGGAGGGCGTCGGTCTTTTTGTTTTACGTGCCTGGGCGGGATCGGATGCAGTCGCTCCAAAAAACGAAACATGAAGCGACGCCCCCCGTTGTTCAGCTGGCCTGGAAGCGGAAGGGAGCCCACTGAGCGATCAACTGCTCATGGCGCACCAGTTGATAGCGGGTGTGCTCGTTGGGCTGACTGCGGTAGCAATCGCGCAGATCCTGAAGCCGGAGCTCCATGGAGGTGAGCACGGGATGGTTGTCGTACACAGGCGGAACCTCTAACTCCAGAATATTAAGGGAATCTGTAGGCGATAGGGGTCGGGTGCGGTCTTCCTTTGTTGGTTCCCTGTCCATCGCCGGGTCATGCCTGGGTGCTGGATTGCCAGCCCACCGTTCATGCCGAACGCGGCGGTGGCTTCAGGATCGCCAGAATGCGGCTCCCCCCGGTCGTTCCGCGGCCCCTGCTCTCCCAACGGATTTCATGGTCGAGCCAGCTCCTCCGGCCCATCAGAGAGCTCTCGTGAGCCCCCCCCCGGCTTCGGCGCCGCCGCGATCCGCGGCATCGACATCGCCGCTCGCCCCGGCGCCTGGATCCCTGCCCGCTGACCGGCTGGCTGCCCTCAACCAGCGCCAGGACCGGCCCGGTTTGCTGCAGCTGGCCTTCCATCTAGGTGTGCTGGTGGTTGGTGGGCTGCTGTGGGGCCAGGCGCTGGGGCAGGGTCCGCTGGCTGATGCGCTGGTGCCTGCGCCGCTGGTGGTGCCGTTGGGGTTGCTCGGTCTGCTGCTGCTGGGGTGGGGCCTGGCCTTCGCGTTCTGCGCGATGCATGAGGCCGGCCACCGCACCGCCTTCGCCAGCCGCGCCCTCAACGATGCCGTGGCCTGGTGGGCGGGCGTGCTGAGTTTCTACAACGCCGATTTCTACCGTCGTTACCACCAGTGGCACCACCGCTACACCCACTTGGTGGGCCTGGATCCTGAACTGGAGGACCGCCCCCCCACGACCAAGGCTTCCTATCTGCTGGAGCTCAGTGCCATTCCCTGGTGGATCGGCAAGATCCGGGGCCACCTGGCAGGGTTGCGCGGCGATTTCGGCGCCCGTCCCTACATCCCGGCCGATGCCATTCCTGCGGTGCGTGCTTCGCTGCGGCGCCAGTTCGGCGTTTATGGGGTTCTGGCCTTGGTTTCCCTGATCGGCGCCAACGGGTTTCTGTTCTGGTACTGGCTGCTGCCGCTGGCGGTGGGTCAGCCGCTGCTGCGCTTCGTGATGCTGGCCGAACACGGCGGCTGCCCCTTCGTGGCCGATGGCCTGCGCAACACCCGCACCACGTCCACCCTGGCGCCGCTGCAGCGCCTGATGTGGAACATGCCGTTTCACGCCGAGCACCACCTGTATCCCTCCCTGCCGTTCCATGCTCTAGCGGCAGCCCATCGCGACCTGCGGGCGGCACTCACGGTGGTGGCTCCTGGTTATCTGGCGGTGCACCGCGGTTTCCTGGCCAATCTCGCCGCCTTGGCGATGCCGACGGCCGCAGCCGATGGCGATTCCGGGTCGGCGGCGGCGCTCAGGAGCTGATGGCCAGTCCGGACCCACCGGTTCGCTGCTCCAACCCAGGCGAGCAGGCTGCCCGACTCCAGCATCACCACGCCGAGCGCGCCAGCTCAACTGAGCCGGGCCGATGCTCTGGAAGATCCGGCACCTCGCGAACTGTTCGCAACCAACCAGACCCGCAAGCCGGCCCGCTGAACCGGCCCGGCGCATGAGCGGCAGCTTTTGCGTTGCCGTGATCTGGGGCTCCTTGATGGGAGTCCAGCGATGACTGCTCCCAACGCACGCCGCTTTGAGCTCGGCTCCTTCCCTCTGGCCTGCGGCGAGACCCTGAGCGCCGCCCAGCTCGATTACCGGGTGTTCGGCGAGTTGAATGCCGAGCGCTCCAACCTGGTGCTCTATCCCAGTTCCTATGGCGCCTGGCCGGAGGACATCGCCTGGGCGGTGGGGCCGATCCTCGATCCCACCCAGCATTGTGTGGTGCTGGTGAGCCAGTTCGGCAACGGCCGCTCGAGCAGCCCCAGCAACGGCGGCCCACCGCTGCGCGAGGGAGGCTGGCCGATCGATCACCGCGACAACCTGCGGGCCCAGATCCGGCTGCTGGAGGAGCTGTTCGGCGTGGAGGAGCCCGCTCTTGTTTATGGCTGGTCGATGGGGGCCCAGCAGGCCTTCCACTGGGCGGTGCTGGAACCGCAGCGGCCGCAGCGGATCTGCTGTGTGTGCGGCACCGCCCGCACCACGCCCCACAACCGCCTGTTCCTGCTGAGCCTGCGCCAGGCCCTCACCGCCGATCCGGCCTGGAACGGCAGCGGTTTCGATGCCGTTCCCGAGCAGGGGCTGCGCACCTTCGCGCTGATCTACGCCAGCTGGGCCGCAAGCCAGCCCTACTACCGCCGCGGTGCCCACCGGGAGCTCGGCTACGAGGCTGTGGAGCACTACGTGGAGAAGGCCTGGCTGCCGGCCTACCGCCGCCACGACCCCCGCGACCTGATCGCCATGCTCGATGTGTGGCTCTCCAACGATGTGGTGGCGGCTGCGCCCGCGTTCAGCCAAGCCGCTGTCACGGCCTCAGATCCCCTCGCCGCCGCCTTGGGCCGCATCCAGGCCGCCACGGCCGTGGTGGCCGGCCGCCACGACCTCTACTTCCCCCCGGCCGACTGCGCCCACGAGGCGGCCCTGATCCCGGGGGCGACCTTCCACGTGCTGGAGTCCGACCTGGGCCACCGGGCCGGCAACCCGAGTCAGGCCCCGGCGGAGCAGGGCCAGCTGCGGGCGGTGGTGGATGAGCTTCTGCGCCGCTGAGCTGCCGGATCCTCAGGCTCCGCAGGGTCCACACCATCCGCAGGCAGCTTCTCCTTCCCAACAGGCTCTGGTCCCGTGCATTCGGGCCCCGGCCTTTCGGCGCGCGAGCTCCGGCGCCCCGACTTCGGCGCCCCGACTCCGGCAGATTTGCGATTCGGGCCATGCTGAACCGGCCGCCGCGCCGTTCGGCCCTAAATCCCTTGCCGGCCAGAGCTCCCACCTAGGGATCGCCCTGTCACGCTCCCTCCACTGGCTCTTCGGCGCCCCGGGTTCATCCCGAGGCTCCCTGGGACCACCTGCGAGCCAACCCACCTCCAGCCGCCTCCGGGCTGCTCGGACGCCGGCTCGCTTCCTCGCAGCGGCAGGCATCCGTCTTGATCTCGCGGGCCCCCGGCCCAGCCCCAAAGCACCGCTTGCCGTCCCCGGCTCCCCACACCAAGGACCTCCTGAACTTCCCAATGACCGACCTGGCCCACACCGTTGCCGACCGTGGCCTGCGCCATGTGCTCTTCTCCTTCACCGATCTGTTCGGCGTGCAACGGGCCAAGCTGGTGCCGGCTTCGGCCGTGGCCGGGCTGGCGGAGGACGGAGCAGGCTTTGCGGGTTTTGCCGCCTGGCTGCATCTCACACCGGCCGATCCCGATGTGCTGGCCCTGCCAGATCCGGCCAGCCTGATGGTGCTGCCCTGGCAGCGCGATGTGGCCTGGGTGGCCACTGATTTGGTGGTGGAGGGTCAGCCGCTGGAGCAGGCGCCGCGGCGGGTGCTCCAGCAGCAGCTCAAGCGGGCCGAGGCTCTCGGCTTCGAGTTCCGCAGTGGTGTGGAGGCTGAGTTCTTCCTGCTTGATCCCGAGCAGGGCGGCGTGGCCGACCGATTCGACCGCCAGGGCAAGCCCTGCTACGACCAGATCAGCCTGATGCGCCGTTATCCGCTGATCAGCGAACTGATCGGCGCCATGGAGGAGCTGGGCTGGGAGCCCTACCAGGCCGATCACGAGGATGCCAACGGCCAGTTCGAGCTGAACTGGACCTACGCCGATGCCCTCACCACCGCCGACCGCCACGCCTTCTTCAAGGTGATGGCCGCCACCCTGGCGGAGAAGCACGGCTGCGGCGTGAGCTTCGATCCCAAACCGATCGAAGGCCTCACCGGCAATGGCGCCCACCTGCATGTTTCGCTCTGGAGGGGAGGCCGCAACCTCTTCCACGACTCGGCCGGCGAGAAGGGGCTTTCGGAGCTGGCGTACCACTTCCTCGGCGGCCTTCTGGCCCATGCCCGCGCCCTCTGCGCCCTCACCAATCCGGTGCCGGCCAGCTACCGCCGCCTGGCCCGAGCCAGCACCAGCTCCGGCGCCACCTGGTCACCAGCCTGGATCAGCTATGGCGGTAACAACCGCACCCACCTGGTGCGCATCCCTGATGACCAGCGCCTCGAACTGCGCCTGCCCGACGGAGCCGCCAACCCCTACCTTCTGCAGGCGGCGGTACTGGCCGCCGGCCTCGATGGCATCGAGCGCCAGCTCGACCCCGGCCCCCGTAGCGATGCCAACACCTACACCGATCCCCCCGCCCCCGGCACGGCCCAGCCCCTGCCGGCCAGCCTCGAGGAAGCCCTCGAGGCCTTCGCCGCCGACACGATCCTGCAGGACTCCCTCGGGGCGGAATTCTGCTCGGCCTACCGGGAGCTGGTGGCGCGCCATCCGGCGCGGGGCGTGGGGGTGCAGCCTGCCTAGCCTGCGGTCTTCAACCCTGAATCGGTACCCTGAATCATCGCCTCCATGGGCCTGGGTGGTGACAAGATCGACAGGTCGTGGGCCATCAAGGCCGCCGATCCGCGCAGAAAGGAAAGGGGCTGGCCAGCATCCGCCCGTAGCGAAGTGGGATCAGCCCCGGCAATCGGTCGTGGTTAGAGGCCTCAGAATCGCAATCGGATCCCACCCGTTCGGGCAGAAGCACTCCCCCTGGCTGGAGCGAGGCACCAAGGAGCGCAGCCAACGTCCCTCAGCCCGGCGCTCGGGGCAGCTCCGGTCCGTCGGGTCGCTGGGCATGAATTCAGCTCAGGGCTGTGAATAGGATTTCTCTTCGATCAAGGCGGAGCCATAACGAGTGTTGATCACTCGCTTCAGTGCAGCACGCTGATCGTTCTGACAATAGATGGAGCGAGCAACCTGAACAAAGCGGGCTGCAAAGCTCTGAAGCTTTTCGAGGCTCCGGATCTCATCTTCAAGCTCCCAGAGGGAGCGGTTAATCGCCTTGAGCTGCTCAAACAAGGCCGGCTCAATGGAGAGTTGCAAACCGTCAAAAACAGCGTTAAGGGCAAGCAACTCTTGCCTGGCATGCCCTTGGGCCTGATCCTGGAGAAATTCGTTTTTGAGCTCGAGAATAGTGATTTTATCGAGCAGTTCACCCAACGAAATTGGAACCAGGATCGGGCGCTGGTTCACGTCAGGCGGCAGCTTTCACCCGCCGCTTCAAACGGCGGCTCATGCCAAACGCCGCCGTGGCCCCAAAGATCGGTAGCGGGCCTGGCACGGTCGGCGCCGGCGGCGCCAGCGTGCCAGGAACGATGATTGTGCCTGTGTTCGGAATTTGAATACTATTATTATACCACTGATCAGCGACACCATAGCTGCTTGCACCTTGACTGAAATAAATATTCCACTTAAGAGTATCGGAAGTATCGAAGTAAATACCGTCAAGATTGGTTTCGATTGCTAATGGATCATATTTGAATTTTGGGATAAAACCAGGATTAAGGGGATCGATTGTCAGACCAGTAATGGTGGCACCACCGGGAGAAGGAAGCTCCCCTTCAATGCCGATGATGTCATAAATAGTGCCTGGAACCAGGGGTGTAAGAGAAGAGGTTTTGAGCTTAACCTTTGCGGTGAGGTCGTTAGTATATTTAAATATGAATTCAGCGTCGGTCCCGGCATGTGATGCCCGAGGGGCCGCCACCGCAGTGGCAAGGCCTGCCGCAGCCAAAAATGAAAGCGCTGTAGAAGTTTTTTGCTTGAATGATTGTCCAAGAAAAGTCTTTACCATTTGGAAGCTTGAAAAACGCATTTTAGCAAATGTACCGCGCAAGAGCGACGCAGTCAAGCGCCTAACGCTGTATCGCGATTTTCCAGCAGGGCGCGAGTAGGTGTATCACTTGATACATGTATTCCCCCTGTCAATGGCTTGTTCTGTCTCCGTTGACCCCGTATGCCCTCCGCCATGCCCCCTCCCAGCGACCCGGACCTGCAGCAGCGCCTGCAGCAGTTGATGAGAGAAGTGGGGACCTCCACCGTTCCAGCACCGTCCCAGCCCCCAGGCCGGAGCGACCGCAACGCCAAATTACGTCCCCGCCTTCCGCTCCTGGCCGGCCTGGGCATGGCCATGGCCCTGCTGATCGGCATCCAGCTCGGCGCCCTCCCCTGGCGCTACCGGCGCGAGCTCTGGCAAGCCCAGGGCGCTGCGCTCGGCGTGGTGGTGGGCCTGGCCCTCGGCCGGCTCTCGGCGCGGCGACCGGGTGGGGGGTGATTGACCTCTGGCAATAGCCTCGCCGGTGCCGTGAACGGTGATGCCGATCTCCTGGCGCTTCAAACCACTGAATGATCGTGCCGCCGAAACTAGCCAGCAGACGATCGAATATCGAAAAGAATCGCTGCCGGCGAGCTCCTGGATGTGCTTGAACAACCCAATCAGGATCCGTACCCAGGCCAGCGGATCCTTATTGCTGGAGAGGCTGCGTGAATCCGCCAAGGGCACGGGCCAGAAGGATCAGGGCATCAACATTCGCCTCTCCAGCCATGACCTCCAGGCAATCCGCACGCAGGCACTGCAGGCAGGCATCCCCTATCAGACCCTGATCAGCAGCATCCTGTACCAGTCCGTGAGCCGCAGCCGGCTGCACCCACTGGAGTGAATAGGCCCGCCATGGACGCCACCTGGACACTGCAGGACGCCAAGAATCGCTTCAGTGCAGTGGTGGATGCGGCCGCCAAAGGCGCACGGCGCGACAGTTATTGCGCGTGCTGGCCGATCCCAAATTCAGGCTGAACCCCCAGGATCGCGAGCGGCCGGCCAGCTGTTGCGGCTCTACGGAGATCGGGTCCTGCCGGTGGATCTGGGGGTGGCGCGTCGCTGGGGTCAACTCGCGGCTGAGATGGCCTCAACCGCGAAAAAGCTCAGCCAGCCATGGCTCAGCGCACCGAGTCCGATCCAGTTCGCTCGGCCCAACCTGCGACAGGCTCCTAAGATCAGGGAAGGAGGACACTCCAAGCCATGGCAGAGCCAGATGTGCGCTGGCTGCAGCGCCTGGAGAATTACAAGCGGGCCCTGGATGCCCTTGATCGAGGATTGGCCATTGCAGCGGAGCGACCGCTTAGTGAACTGGAGGAGCAGGGCTTGATTCAGGCCTTTGAATTCACCCATGAGCTCAGCTGGCTGCTGCTGAGGGATTTCCTCGTGGATCAGGGCGTGAGCGGCATCAGCGGATCACGGGATGCCGTGCGTGAAGCGGTGGCGCGCGATCTGCTCACTCCTGGATCAGAAGCCACGTGGATGGCCATGATTCGCAGTCGCAATCTCACCAGCCACACCTACAACCCTGCCTTGGCCCATGACATTGCCAGCTTGATTCAACAAAGCTATGCCGAACCGCTCCGATCGCTTGCTCAAGCGATGACAGAGCGTTCCTTTCGACGCTGATGCACCAGCAGGCCAACCCATCGAGCCTGATACCGGGCTTGTCAGTGAGCGACAGCAGGCAGATCCTCGACACGATTCAGTCCCACAGGGCTGCACAACAGGTGGTGCTGTATGGCTCGCGGGCACTGGGGCGCCATCGGTCGGGATCGGACATCGATCTCTGCATGGAGGCGCCAGCCATGGGCCTCGAAGAGCTGTTGGAACTCGGCGGTGAACTGGACGACCTGCTGCTGCCATGGCGCATTGATCTGCAACTTCGCCATTTGATCGACCACCAGAATCTCCTGGCCCATGTGGATCGTGCTGGTGTTGTGCTGTGGCAGCGCTCAGCCCCAGCAACGACGTCCTTGGGCCTCTGACCCTGGTGTGGTGGCGTGGATCGGCCTCTCCTACCTGGAGCGTGAGCTGGAGCGGCCCGATCCTGGCCAGGAGTCACCTCGTCCGCGACCCCCACGTCCAGGTGTTTGTGGATCTCGCCCAGGCCGTTTGGATGGCGAGCTGGAGCTGCGCATTCCCCCTGCTCTTTGACAATGATCAGCTGATCGCTTCGATCCACTCCACATCGGGGATGCCTCGGAAATCGCAATCCATGGTGTGCAGCCTGGCCTGGTGATCTCTGGCCGTGGCCAGGATGATGCTGTCCGCCATCGGGAGCCGCAGAGCATGGCTGAGCTGGGCTGCCGCCAGCGCCAGTCGGGTGTCGAGATCCACCACCTGGCCGCACTGCATCACGGCGGCCGCCTGAACGGCCTGAGCCTCGCCGTGTTCGCGGAGGATCCACTTGAACACCTCAAAGATGCTGATCGCCGGCACCACAAGCGAGCTTTCGTCAGCCAGCAGGGCCAGGAAGTGTTCGGCCTGCCCACCATCGGTGAACACCTCGATCCAGCCCGAGGAATCCACAACCACCCGCGTGAGCCTCACAGGCGATCTCCTTCGCGCTGGAAGGTGTTCTTGCCTTGCAGAAATCCGCGCAAGGCTGCTGGAGTCTGGCTGGGCACCAGCTCAATTCTCCCCGGCAAGGCGATCACTTGAAGAGCCTGCCCGGCTCTGAGGCCGAACTGTTCGCGGACCCGCTTGGGAATCACGATCTGGAACTTGGGGGACACCGTTGTGACATCCATCGCACAGCCGTCATACGCTTTCAGGATCGATCCTAATCCGTTTTGCGGCCAAGGGCTCGATCAGGGCGAATGGTCACCGGCTCCGCCGGCCAGGTCTTGCGCCGGCAATCCTCGGCAGGGGGAGAGCTGGTCCCCACACCTTCCGCGATGGCCACGTGGTCGATCTTGATGTCGAGGATGACCACTGATGCGGAGGCAGAATCCGGTGCGCACTAAGATGCGCACACCACGCCCCAGGACCATGCGCACCACCGTGGAGCTGCCTGACCCGCTGTTCGCACGGCTGAAGGCCAGGGCAGCCAGCGAGCGTGTCACCCTCAAGCAACTGCTGCGCAGCTACGTCGAACAAGGGCTCAGCGCCGCGCCCGACGGCGCTCACCTGAAACGCACCGCGGACCATCTGCCCCGATTGGAAGGGTCCCTCGCCATCGAGGGCTACCAGCTCAGCAACGCTGCCTTATTTGAGCTGCTCGATGCATGAAAACCACAGCCGACCTCCCCGATCTGAATGTCTGGCTGGCGTTGGTCTGCCCCGACCACAGCCATCACCGGCACGCCGTTCACTACTGGGAACAGCTGGCCGCTGATGAGGTGCTGTTCTGCACGGTGACCGCGTTGGGGCTGGTGCGTCTGGTGTGCCAGCCGAAGTTGATGGGCAGGGCGGTCAAGACTGCGGCAGAGGCCTCCGCTCTGCTGGAAGCCTTACGCCAACAGCCGGGAGTGGCGTTGGCCGAGTCCGAGCAGGACGGCTGGGAGGTGTTTCACCAACTGCTGCGTGGCGGTGAGATCCCGGCGAGGCTCTGCACGGATGCCCATTTTGCGGCCCTGGCCATCGCCAATGGCTGGCGCCTGGTGAGTTTCGATCGCGATTTCGAACGGTTTGAAGGCGTGGAGAGATTGTCACTGCCATGACCCCCTGCGCTGAAGCTTCAGAAGCCACGTGGATGGCCATGATTCGCAGTCGCAATCTCACCAGCCACACCTACAACCCTGCCTTGGCCCATGACATTGCCAGCTTGATTCAAGAAAGCGATGCCGAACCGCTCCTATCGCTTGCTCAAGCAATGACAGAGCGTTCCTTTCGACGCTGATGCACCAGCAGGCCAACCCATCGAGCCTGATACCGGGCTTATCAGTGAGCGACAGCAGGCAGATCCTCGACACGATTCAGTCCCACAGGGCTGCACAACAGGTGGTGCTGTACGGGTCGCGGGCACTGGGGCGTCATCGGTCGGGATCGGACATCGATCTCTGCCTGGAGGCGCCAGCCATGGGCCTCGAAGAGCTGTTGGAACTCGGCGGTGCACTGGACGACCTGCTGCTGCCATGGCGCATGGATCTGCAACTTCGCCATTTGATCGACCACCAGAATCTCCTGGCCCATGTGGATCGTGCTGGTGTTGTGCTGTGGCAGCGCTCAACCCCAGCAACAACGTCCTTGGGCGCTGACCCCTGTGTGGTGGCCTGGATCGGCCTCAGCGCCAGGGAATCCTGTCAAATGAGGCTAAAATCGCTTCAAGTGAAACCCATGGGACCGCAACGCCATGACTCCTGCGATCCCTGTCCCCGCGCCTGAGGCCGCCCAGGCCACTGACCTGGCGCAATCCTTTTGACAACGCACTGCTGAGCTCGGCGCTCTGGACGAGCAACTGCGCTTGGCTGCGATTGGGCGAAGTTGGAGCAGCAGCTGGCTGGCGGCCCTGCGTCAGCACCTGCACCTCAAGCCGGCGGAGCTGGAGCCACTGCTGGCACTCTCGGAGGCCACGATGGCCCGCCGCACCCGCGAGCAGGCGGCGCTGGATCTGGTGGCCTCCGAGCGGCTGGATCGGCTGGTGGAGGTGATCAGCATGGCCTATGGGGTGTTTGAGCAGCCAGCCAGCACCGAGGCCTGGCTCAAGGCACCCCATCCGCTGCTGCACCAGATCAGCCCACTGCAGCATTGCCGCACGGCGATCGGCGCGGGGCAGGTGCGGCTGCTGCTGCAGGCCCTGGCGCAGGGCGCACCAGCGTGAGCGAGGGTGTGGTTCGAGCCTGGCGGTTAACCAAGGCCCGCTATGCCGGTGATCTCACAGGCCAGGGAGCAGCCCGCGATGGGCAGCGCTGGAACCAGCCCGGACAGCGGGCGGTGTATCTGGGGATGACAGCCGAAATCACGGTGCTGGAGGTGCTGCTGCACCTCAACGGTGTGCTTAGCGTCCCTCTGGTGCTCAGTGCCTACGACGTGTCAACCGACAGCGAAAACTGAGCCACTTCCGACACTGAAAACTGAGCCACCCCCGACCCGGTCTGGGGCGTCGTTTCCGGAGTG
>Ga0114973_10002185_pt1 | contig 14355 bp, 6 predicted proteins | sample M_140807_MF_Meta_FD_87025 | JGI IMG/M metagenome (GOLD analysis project Ga0114973, IMG submission 87025) | Freshwater microbial communities from Lake Montjoie, Canada to study carbon cycling - M_140807_MF_MetaG | ecosystem: Environmental > Aquatic > Freshwater > Lake | place: Lake Montjoie... | reverse complement strand
TACCGGACTTTATATCAGCAGCGATAGCGGAGAAAGCTGGAAACCTCAAAGTGCCACCCTTAATGTGGTGAGCAGACCCTTTTATTTCAGCACGCTGGTAGTTGACCCTAAAGATGCCAAAAGGGTTTACCGTCCAGCTTACAGTTTTAGTTACAGTAGTGATGGTGGCTATTCATTCACTGATGCTAGTAGTGAAGGCGGTTGGGTACATAGTGATCATCATGCGCTTTGGATAAATCCTAATAATACCGCTCAAATGTATCTTGGAACTGACGGTGGCGTTTATTTGAGTCAGGACAGAGGGGTTACTTGGATTTTTCTGAGTAACCTTCCTGTAGGTCAATTTTATCATGTTGCTGTTGATAATGAAACTCCTTATCGTATTTATGGCGGATTACAAGATAATGGTAGTTGGGTGGCTTCTTCTGCCGTGCCAGGTGGTATTGGTAATGGCGATTGGAAAAGTATCTTTGGTGGAGATGGATTCTGGACTGTTCCTGATCCTGTAAACCCAGATTTCGCTTATGCGGAAGCGCAGGGTGGAACTATGGCGAGAGTCCATTTAAAAACCTTTAAATCCATTGACATTAAACCTCAGGCAGGAAAAGGAGATGGTAAATTACGTTGGAACTGGAACACGCCTATTGTTACAGGTGCTGCAAATAAAGCAAATCTTTATACTGGTGCTCAATATTTGTTTAAAAGTGCGGATCAAGGAAGGAACTGGGACAGAATTTCTCCTGATTTGACAACGAATGACCCTAAAAAACAGGAGCAGGAAAAAAGTGGCGGTATCAGTGCTGATGTAACCAGTGCAGAAAATCATACCACTATTTTCACCCTTGCAGAAAGCCCTCTGGACGAAAAGATTATTTGGGTAGGCACCGATGATGGCAATTTACAGGTAACCACAGATGGTGGCAAAACATGGATAAATACCAGTGCAAATATTGCAAAAACAGGAATTCCTTTGCAGGCATGGGTAAGCAGTGTCGAACCAAGTCGTTTCGATAAAAACACGATTTATGCCACCTTCGATCATCACACTTATGGCGATCATCAAACCTATGTTGCAAAATCAACGGACTTAGGAAAAACCTGGATTTCCTTTAAGAGTCCTGAATTCACAGGATTTGCTCATAAAATAAAGGAAGATTTAATTCGTGCCGATTTGCTATTTCTTGGAACTGAAATGGGCCTTTTCACCAGCTTCGATGGAGGAAAGAACTGGAACAGAATGAAAAACAACATTCCCTGGTATGTTTTAGTTCGTGATATTGCCATACATCCAAAAACAAATGACCTTGTTTTAGGTACCCATGGCAGAGGAATTATGGTTATAGATGACATTAGCTCCATGAGGTCACTAACAGAAAAGGAAGCACAACAAGCTGCTCTTTTTCTTCCTGCTACCCCCTTCCCTATTACTGATGGAGAATTTTCAAGTGGAAGCTTTCCTGCAACAGGCGGATGGGTTGCACCCAATGCGCCTGGTATTAAACCTATTATTTATTATTTGAAAGACAGACCAAGTACGGGAGAATTTTCTATTGAAATTTTTGATGAACAAGGAAAATTAGTTCAAAAACTGAGTAATCCATCCAAAAGAAAGGGCTTGAATAAAGTTTTTTGGAATCTTAGAATGGAACCACCCAAAACAGCCAAAGGAAGTAAAGTTGATTATGCAACCTTTACTGCACCTGCCGTTTTACCTGGTAATTACACGGTAAAAATGACCAAGGGAACCGAGGTTATTTCGCAAAATATTCAACTGGTTCACGACGCAACAAATACCTCCTTTAGTTTAGAAGATCGTAAAGCAAGACATGCATTAAGCATGCAATTATACGAAATGCATAAAGATCTGGCCACTTTAGTTGATGAATTAATTGCTGAAGAAGATCTTTTGACCAAATTAGTTGGCGAAGTTAAGAAACCTGCTTACAAAGAAACAATATCTCAATCGGCTAAATCTCTTTACAAATTGAGAGAAACGTTGGTTCCTGTTGAAATGAAAAGTATGTTTGCCGACATTCGAAGACTTCGCGAGGACATTAGTGAAGTATATGTTGCTGTTTGCAGCAATGAGTCAAATCCAAGTAATTTGCAAGAAACGCGCGCAAAGGACTTAAGCGAGGAGATAAAAAAAGCAAAGGATGCTTTTGAAATATTAAAGTCTAAATATGTGCCTGTTTTAAATAAAATTGGGCCAAAGCCTTAGTAGATAAAAATGATTTTAAAGAAAGCCCGTTTCTGCTTAGAAATGGGCTTTCTTTTTTTAAAAAAATATTTACAATCCATTCTCATTTTAATATTCTCCCTATAATCCTTTTTATATCTTTGGAAATCTAAATTATCAACAAAATAAATGCAGATGAAAAAAATATTTTGGATAAGCGCTTTTTGCTTACCGATGATGCTTCAGGGACAGAACTTGATTTCCCTGGAGGATTTATCTTTCTTCAAACCAACGGGTAAAACAAATTGGAAATTAGCTAAAGATGCTTCTGCTGATCTTTCAAAAAAAGACTTATTTTCCCTTACTCCTGGCACAGGTGTTTTGGTAAATCTACCTTCTGAAGGTAATATGTCAAATCTACATTCGGCAAATGAATATGGCGATGTAGATATCAGCTTTGATTTCATGATGTCTGCTCATTCTAATTCCGGATTTTATTTACAGGGTAGATATGAGGTTCAATTGTTGGATTCATGGGGTGTTTTAAATCCTACAACCGCAGATTGTGGTGGCATCTATCAAAGATTTAAGCAAGGCAAACCAGGAGGAACTTACGAAGGTTATGCACCCAGGGTAAATGCGTGTCTGGCTCCCGGGTTATGGCAACACATAGATATTTCTTTTCAAGCGCCAAGGTTTGATATTAATGGAAAAAAAATATCGGATGCAAAAATGATTCAAATTAAGCTTAACGGTGCCATCATTCATGAAAATGTAAGTCTAAGCGGCCCTACAGGAGGTTCAATCTCTGAAATGGAAACAGAAAAAGGTCCTTTTGTTATCCAAGGAGATCATGGATCAGTGGCTTTCAGACATTTCAGTGTAAAAGATATGGGCGACAAACCAGCTTTTTTAGATCCTGTTAATTATCAGGTTTACTTTGGGGAATTTAAAGGTCGCGAAGAATTGTCAGCTAAAAAACCTGAGGTAACGGGAATTGCAGATAAACTTACCTGGGATCTTACCTCAAATACTTCTCAATTTGCAAATAGTTTAAAAACGGTGCTGAATATTCCCACCGCTGGTGAACATAGAATTGAATTTGAAATAAAAGGAAAGTATTTTATTCAGATAAATGGCAAAGAGGTTTTTGTTGAACCCAAAGAGGAAGATAATTATCGAAGAACACTTCTGCTTAACTTGCCGGCAGGAAAAGTTCCGTTTGAAATAATTCAAATTAAAACAAATAAAAGTGTAAATAATAATTTGGGCTTTTGGATAAGCGGTCCAAATTTCAGAAATACCGCCCTTCATAGCACTGGCTCTTATTTATCGACATCGACCAATGAGGAAATTACCCTCGATGCAAGTACACCCAGAGTTTTTCGTTCCTTCATGGATGTAATGAAAAATGGTAAAAGAATAAAAAGAGTAGTCCATTCAGTGAATGTGGGAAGTCCTGATAAATTGCATTACACCTTTGATCTGGATAATGCCAATCTAGTTCAGGTTTGGAAAGGAAATTTTTTAAATACTACCCCAATGTGGGACGATCGTGGCGATGGTTCGTCCAGACCCCTAGGTGCTGTTTTAACGCTTTCTCCTCATGCTTTTTTTACCAGTAAATCAACCGTATTTAGTCAGGATAATTTAGGTGAAAATCTACTTATAAAAGGATACGAACTTGACAGTGAGGATATACCAACTTTCAATTATATGCTCGATGGTGCTGATATTCTTGACAAAACGGTTATAATTAATAAAAGGCATTTCCAAAGAACGCTAACGATAAAAAATCCTAATCCCAATCAGGTATGTCGACTTGCCGTGGGCAGTGACATTATAAAAACGGGGGAAAACAGATACCTTATAGATGGCAAAGCCTATTATATCGAAGTCTCGGGTGCAACGATTGAAACGGGAGATAATCAAAAAGCATTAATTATTCCAGCTTCAGACAAAGTTCAATATTCAATTATTTGGTAAATCATCAATGACCATAACATGAAAAGCAATCTTTTAATTCTACTTTTTTTATACTCATTTTCTGTTTTTGCTCAAGATCCAACAGAAAACGATTACTACAGAATAGCAAAAATAGCTATTCCTGAGGGTATTATATTGGAGGCAGGCGGCATGGCAACCATGTCAAATGGCAATGTGGTAGTTTCCTCCAGGCGGGGAGATGTTTACATCGTGGAAAGTCCTTATTCAAGTAAGCCCTATTTCCGGAAATTTGCGACGGGTTTGCATGAAATCTTAGGCTTAGCCATAAAGGATGATATCATTTATTGTGCTCAGCGTGGTGAATTAACACGCCTGATGGACAAAAATAATGATGGAAAGGCAGACAAATACGAAACTGTTTATTCCTGGCCCATTTCAGGTCATTATCATGAATATTCTTACGGACCCAAAATAGGTCCTGATGGTTCTTTTTATGTGACGGCAAATGTTGCCTTTGGCAGCTCTGACTGGTGGGCAGGAAAATCACTCGTTCCATGGAGAGGTTGGACGATGAAAATAAGTGCCGACGGTAAAATGGAGCCTTTTGCCGCTGGTATGCGCTCTCCCTGTGGTATTGGAATGATTAATGGTGATTTTTTTTACGGCGATAATCAAGGGGATTGGCAAGGTTCAGGTTTCATTTCTCACGTGGAAAAAGGTGATTTTTTAGGGCATCCCGCTTCTCTGGCTTGGGCCGACAAACCCAATTCACCCGTAAAAATGAGGAAAGAAGAAATTTTTTCTCTGGTAGATCCACGTGATAATCCGAGAGTTAAACCCGAGTATGTTGAAAAAGAGGCTTTACCTCAAACTACTATTTTTGATATGAGTAAAGCAATACCCGGAAAAGGTATAAAACCACCAGCAGTTTGGCTTCCTCACGGTGTTTTAGGCGTTTCTACCTCTGAAATTATCGCCGATGAAACCCGGGGAGGTTTCGGTCCATTTTCTGGACAACTTTTTGTCGGTGATCAGGGAATGTCGAAAATAGCCAGGGTTTTTCTTGAAAAAGTAAATGGTCAATATCAAGGTGCTGCTTTCGATTTTCGCTCAGGATTCAGATCAGGAGTGTTGAGAATGTCCTGGGGAAATGACCATAGCTTATTTGTCGGCGGAACAAATAGAGGTTGGGGATCAATTGGTAGTGAAGCGTTTGGCCTTGAAAGACTTATTTTTACAGGTAAAATGCCTTTTGAAATGAAATCAGTGAAGGCTATGCCTGACGGATTTGAGATTGAGTTTACCCTTCCCGTGAATAAAAAATTAGCTGCCGATGTTAATAATTATGACGTAAGTAGTTTTACTTATAAATACCATCCTGTATATGGCAGCCCTATGGTTAATATAGGTGAAAATCCTGTCAGAGGTGCTATCGTCTCTGAAGATGGAATAAAGGTAAGAATCGTCGTGGATGCACTTAGAGCGGGTTACATACATGCGGTAGTACCTGAAGGTGTTCTTTCTCAAAACGAAAGCTTGCCGCTATTGCATAAAACAGCTTACTATACCTTAAACGCGATTCCTTCCGGTAATAAAGCAAATATTACCCTTGTAACCCAAAAATCAAAAGCTGAAAGAGAAAGAATTGACGCCGGAAAACTAATGAATACGCCTGATAATCAAACAAAAGAAGCAGCACCCAAGGGTTCTCCAAAACCAAGCTCATCCACTAATTCCAGCGCCGTAATTTCTGACAAAGAGGCAATGGCTTTGCTTACAAAACATACTTGTAATGCCTGCCATAAGGAAAAAGAACGTGCCGTCGGACCTTCTTTTGCTGAAATAGCTAAACGAAAATATACCGTTGCTCAGATGGAAGCCTTAATTATTGCGCCGAAACCTGAAAACTGGCCCGATTTTGCAACCCCAATGGCTCCTATGGGTCATGTTCCTAAAACTGATATTCGCAAACTCGCCGCCTGGATTAATACCAGAAAATAAAAAAATTAGCCAAGAAAAAAGCGACTTCTTTTGAAGTCGCTTTTTTCTTGGCTTCTTGTTTACTGCGTTAATTTTCACCCTTTTCACTATGTTAAAACGGGATATCCATTCTAATACCAGGATGGATAAATGAAGCAATTGAAATTACTTCTAAAGGCGAAGTGATTAAACCGCTTTACATTGATGTACTTAAATTTATACATTGTTTAAAGAGACTCCACTAAAACCTATGCTGTTGTAACCTTAGTAAATCTTAACCTATACCCTCTTCCTTTTATCAAAAAAAACAAGTTACCATTTTACAAAGCCTGAAAAGCATTGAGAACAAATAAAATAGGTATTTAAGGGGTGAGGTCAGGAATTTTTTTAAATGCTCAAACACAATAAAATAATTGTGTTTTTCTTTTAATCATTTTATTTATAATTAAGCATTTCCAAATCAATGAAAAAGTATTGTATTATTTTAATTTATGTTTTTTGTAGTTGCTCAAAAACCTCAGAAAACATTAATCCTACGGTAAAAATTTCAATTACAACAACTAATGTTACCGAAATTTCGACCACATCAGCCAAAAGTGGTGGTTTGATAACTGTTGATGTGAGAACATCTATTACAGCTCGTGGAGTGTGTTGGCATACTTCTCAGAATCCTACTATAAGTAATTCAAAAACTTTGGATGGCACAGGTACAGGTGAATTTACTGCAAATATCACAGATCTCACTGCCAATACCACCTATTATGTAAGAGCCTATGCGACAAATAGCTCAGGTACTGCTTATGGAAATGAGGTGTCATTTAAAACAAGTGCAGCACAAACTACTACTTTACCTACCCTAACAACCGTTGCAATAAGTGCGATAACCCAAACGGCAGCAAATAGCGGTGGCAATGTATCTGCTGATGGCGGAGCAACGGTATCTGCCCGTGGTGTAATCTGGTCTACCAGTCAGAACCCAACGGTTGCTTTGTCCACCAAAACAAGTAATGGCACAGGTACAGGTGAATTTACTTCAAACATTACAGGTCTCACTGCCAATACCACCTATTATGTAAGAGCCTATGCAACAAACAGCACGGGTACTGCTTATGGAAACGAGGTGTCCTTTAAGACAAGTACAACACAAACTATTACTATACCTACATTAACAACCGTTGCAATAAGTGCAATAACTCAAACAACAGCAAATAGCGGTGGCAATGTATCTGCTGATGGCGGAGCAACGGTATCTGCCCGTGGAGTAATCTGGTCTACCAGCCAGAACCCAACAGTTGCCTTGTCAACTAAGACAAGCAACAGCACAGGCACAGGTGCATTCACTTCAAATATCACAAACCTCACTGCCAATACCACCTATTACGTGAGAGCTTATGCGACAAACAGCTCGGGTACTGCTTATGGAAATGAGGTATCATTTAAGACAAGCACAGCGATTTCAATTCCTTCTGTTACTACAACCGCAGCGAGTGGAATAACCCAAACGTCGGCAAACAGTGGCGGGAATATATCTGATGACGGTGGAGCAACGGTAACGGCCCGTGGAGTAATCTGGTCTACCGGCCAGAACCCAACCATTGCCTTGTCTACCAAGACAAGCAATGGCACAGGAACAGGTACATTTACTTCAAACATAACAAGCATCACTGCCAATACCACCTATTACGTGAGAGCCTATGCAACAAACAGCACGGGTACTGCTTATGGAAATGAGGTGTCCTTTAAGACAAGTGCGGTGGTTACTACAAATTCAGGAGTTACTGACCTTTGCGGAAAATCCTACAAGGAAATTATCATTGGAAATCAAACCTGGATTTCAGAAAATTTGTCCACCTGTAAATATAGAAATGGGGATCCAATACCACATGTAAAAGATGATGCAACATGGGCTTCATTAACAACAGGTGCCTATTGTTACTTCAATAATGATTCAACAAAATATGCTGCTATATATGGAAAAATATATAATTGGTTTGCTGTAACTGATAGTAGAGGTCTGGCTCCAACTGGTTGGCACATACCCTCACAGACTGAATTAACAACCATGATAAATACACTAGGTGGCGCTGCTACTGCTGGTGGAAAAATGAAAACTACCGGAACAACCTATTGTTCCACCAATACTTCTGCAACAAACACCAGCGGATTTTCTGGACTTCCCGCTGGTGACCGAAGAGGGTTTAATGGGGTTTTTAATAATATTGGTGTATTTGGAGGTTTCTGGAGTACTACACAATTTGATAGCTCAAACGCTTGGAACTTCCGATTATATTGTAATAGTGCAGAAGCCACCATTGGTAATGATGGAAAACGCCACGGATTTTCAGTAAGGATTATTAAAGATTAATCATCCTTATTCTGGTTTTTTAGCAAAAACCGTTATACTAAAAATCCCTGTCTTTCCATTTTTAAATTCTTCCAGTTCACTTATTTCCAGATGATATTTACTTAAAATATCATCTGGAATAATGATTGATTTTTCTTTCTGAATAGAAATATTGTTGAATCCAACGGCAGAAATAAATTCTAAATATTCATTTTTTTGAATGGCACCAGAAACGCAACCCGCATACATTTCAGCACTCTTCCTTAAATTTTCCGGTAACTCTCCAATGAGCACTATATCAGAAATACTAAAGTGACCGCCTGGTTTTAAAACCCTGTAAATTTCTTTGATAACCCCTTCTTTGTCGGGCACCAAATTTAGGACACAATTACTTACCACCACATCTGCCACATTTGATTCAACAGGCATCTCCTCGATATCTCCTTGCAAGAAATGGACATTGGTAAATCCGAGTTTTTTTGCATTGACCGTAGCCTTTTCTATCATTGCCGGTGTAAAATCAATACCAATTACTTTACCTGTTTCCCCTACCTCCTCTCGGGCTATAAAACAATCGTTTCCTGCTCCACTTCCTAAATCAATAACCGTATCTCCCTTCTGTATTTTTGCATATTGTGTGGGTAACCCACATCCCAGACCTAAATCAGCTTCGGGTTTATATCCTAATAAATCAGTGTAATCATCGGTCATAATATTATAGACCTCGGTAGAACAACCTCCTGCTCCACAACAAGACGATTGATTTATTTCCTTTTCTTGCAGCGCAATTTCACTATATTTTTGCTTAACAATCTCCTTTAGTTGAACAGCCGTTTTCATCTTTCTTGTTTTTAAAATTATTAGAAAAATCAGGCTTCAGCAAGCACAATCAAAAAATCTCCCTGTTCGAAGTTAATTTGATTTGATTTTAGTGGATTTAGAACAACTCCAAATTTACCATAATTCATCACTTTCTGGTTTAAAGACCTATAACCAATTGCGGTATGTCCTATTTTTGAAGCACTTTCTATCACCTTGTAAAAGTCCGTGGGCTCATGTATATCTAAATACTCCTCCACCGGATTCAGGTAAATCTCTGCCCCTTCATCATTAAATAAACAATCGTACACTTTTTCAAGATCTTTATTTTCAGCAATTTGCGTCATTAAAAGACTTAATAGATTGTCACTAACAATAAAATCATCTGCTTTTGCTACCTCTGCAAGTTCTCTGTTTTGAACGTCCAGCATTTCAGATACCACAGAAAAATCCTTTCTGGCTTTTTCTGAAATGTCTCGTAAATGGACAAGACAAATAAGGGTAATGGAGTCAGAAATTTGAATATTCCCCTTATTCATATAACTTAAAACTATAATATGATTAAATGATTCAATATGCAGCTCATCAAGTGTTTTCCTGTCATTTATGTTGCCATGTTGAAAATAAAGGGTAATATTTTTAAGTTCCTCAGAAAGGGAAACCAAGGAATCCTCCATACCTTCAATTTCGCCTAAAATACTTACAGATGAGCCCTTTATCACATAATGGTCTAATTCCTCAATTATTTTTTTTCCTTTATGGTTCCAGCCTAAAATCAAAGTAGTTTCTATTTCCCTCTCCATTTTTACTTGGGGAGTGTATGCTACAGGTAAAACTTCCTTTGGAAGCAGCAATCTGTTAATTTTGCTATCATCCTCGGCAATTAATATTAATTGATCCTCCTTATTTATCTTATAATTCATCGCTGGATTTAGTAAAACCTTTCTATCAGCAGTAAAAACGCCCATAACACAGGAATCTTCAAATGAATATAAACACTGTTTAAAAGTTAATCCAACAAGGCCATGATCGGAATAAAAATAGATTTCATCTCCTTCAAATTGCAATAACTCTGAATAAATAATGCTTAACCCTGATTGCCTGCAAGTTTGTGCGGTTAATTTAGAAATTAAATCAGATGAGTACACATAAGAAACCTCCTTACCACCGACTAAACTTGCCACTTGCTTGTTTTCATTGCTTTTAATTTCAGCTACAATATGGTAAGGTTCTTTTTTCCGGTTTTTATTTCCCGTTATGCTTAGCACAGATTTAATCACTTGGTTATCAGGATTTTCCTCATTTTCAGGGCTTAGGAGAATAATGGCCTTAGCTTCATTATAATTGACCATTTGTAAGTCTTGAAAATCTAAAGGATTTCCACTACGGACAATTATTTTAGAAGTTTTAGTATCCTGAATTCTACTCCGAATATCATCTTCAATTTCAACTTTGTCTAAATCGGCAAGAATGACTATAACTGCCTTTTTCTGGCTTTCATTAGCGAGGCACAACTCTGAAATAACAGAATAGATCATAGAGCTATAACCCAAAATCAACGTATGATTTGATTCAATAACTTTTGACTTACCCTTTCTTAGATTGGAAATGCTTTCATCTATTCCACTTGAAATAGAACCAATTAAGGAAGAGAAAATAAATAATCCGGCAATGGTTATAAGTAACATGAAAAGACGGAAAGCCCAGCCTTCATCACCCGTTACGGTACCAGCATCGAGAACTCTCATAAGACTTTGCCAAATTCCTTCTACCAAACCCAAAGGTTCATTTGATTCCGGATCAGCACTTAGACCAGTAATAAAAAGGATTAATCCAGCTAAAATGACTAATAAAAAGGTAACCAGAGCTAACCATGAAATAATGGCTATTGGCCCATTGGAAAGGGTATTATCAAAATTATACCTTAACTTCTCTTTGAAACTTGTTTTCGACATAAAATTTAATATTAGGAAACGCTAATATAAATATAAATTTATTATTATTGGCTTTCAGAAATTTACTTTTAAATTAATTTTAGAAATGAACCTTATTAAACCATTTACATCTATTTTTTATTTAACTTTTTTTACTATTTCTCAAAGTATTTTTGCTCAGAAGACAACATCTTTAGAAATTAATGATAGTTTATTGGTTCTCCATTTAAATGAAATCATATATACCGCAAGTAGAGTTGAAAAAAAAGCTTTTAACTCAGCAGAAGCAATCTCTCTATTAAACAGAAAATCTTTAACGCTGAATGCCCAGAGAAATATACCGGAAATATTGCTTGAAACACCCGGTGTTATGATTCAAAAAACCAATCACGGTGGGGGTTCCGCGATAATGAGAGGATTAACTGGGAATCAAATATTGTATTTAATGGATGGCATTAGGTTAAATAATGCCATTACACGATATGGACCTAATCAATATTTAAATACGGTAGATAGATATAGCATTGATAAAATTGAAATTTTAAAAGGTTCCGGCTCTGTTTTATATGGTTCTGACGCTATTGGAGGGGTAATAAATATGTTTACTTATGAACCTTTAGAGATAAAAAAAGATGGATTTTCAACAAAAATATTGACAAGGTTAGGCAGTAACAATCTGGAAAAAAGTTTACACGGAAGGCTTAGTTATCAAAAAAACAATAGCTGGGTTTCCACTGGATTGACGACGCGGGCTTTTGGTGATTTACTGGGAGGAAAGGAAACTAAGTTTCAACGACCAAGTGGATATAATGAAATGGGATTCGATATTAAATCAAGAATACAAATTGACAAAAGACATACCATACAAGGTGTTTTACAATATGTTAATCAACAAGATGTACCAGTTTATCATAAATATGTGCTGGAAAATTTTGTCATAAATAAGATGGATCCTCAAAAAAGAACCCTTGCCTATTTAGGTTATACCTATACACCCGAGAATGGTTTCATTCAATGGATAAAAATAATGCCCAATGTTCAACAAGCGCAAGAAAGCCGGTGGAGCAAAAAGAATAATGCGACCGTTTTAAAAGCTGAACATGATACCATACAAGTATTTGGAATAGTTTCAGAATTTAATACATTTAAACAGATTGGTCATTGGAAATGGACAGGAAGTCATGGTTTTGAAGGTTATTTTGACAAAGTAAACAGTCAAAGAATACAATATAATGATAATAAAGCCCCAATTTATGAAAGAGGCTTGTACCCCAATAATGCAAAGCAAAAAAGTTATGCCATTTTTAGCCACCAACTTTTTGAAAATAAATCCTTTCAATTTTCTTTAGGGAATCGCTTACAATATATATCCTTGAAGGTCCCAGCTAAGGACGATATATTGACTACCATAAATCCAAGTGCCTGGGTTGGAAATCTTTATATTTCACATCACATCATTCCAAATTTCAACCTAATTTATGGTTTAAATACTGGTTTTAGAGCCCCTAATATAGATGATTTAGGTAGTCTCGGAATTGTAGATTTCAGATATGAAATACCAAATTACGACTTAAAGCCTGAGAAATCCAGCCAAATTCAGATGGGTTTTAAATGGAATAAAAACAGGTTTAGCTGGGAAACATACCTATACTATAACCGGTTGAAAGACCTTATTGTAAGGAATAGAAAAGGAAATGAATTCATCGAAGGTTATCCCATTTTTGTTAAAGAAAATGCAGAAAACGGATTCATTAGAGGCTTAGAGTCAAATTTTCAACTCATTATAAAAAATCACCTTCAAATAGCTGGTAGTATAACTTATACGCATGGTCAAAATACGAGTAAGAATGAACCTTTAAGGAGGATCCCACCTCTTTTTGGATATATTAATATACAATACCAAAAGGAGAAATACTGGGCTAAGATATTTCTTCAAATGGCTAAAAAACAAGAACGGCTTGCAGCAGGTGATATTGCTGACAATAGAATCGGACCGTTAGGAACACCAGGTTGGTCCATTATAAATATATCTAATGGACTCCATTTGAATAAGTTAGAACTTAATCTAACGCTTCAAAATCTATTCAACACAGATTATAAATTTCATGGATCTGGAATAAATGGCGTAGGCAGGACCTTAATTTTTGGATTTAGCTGGTCTATTTGACCCTTTTTTACCCGCTTTTTCCTCCCTTTCCTTTGCCTGACGTTTCATCTCCTTCATATCATCCATTTCAGGGCTTTCATCAAGCGCCTTCCATTCAAATTTTTCATCAAAAGGATCTAAAGCCTTTTGCGGATCAAAAATTCTTGCATCAACGGGAGAGGCTATATATGGAGAAAAATCAGGTTTATCGGTAAACATATCCGCGAGATCAGATGCAGAAGCATCGTACTGATTGAGATAAGGAATGCCCAGAATATTCCAGAATGTTTTAAAAATACTACCAAAACTACTATGCGTATGACTTACATGATTACGTTTAACATACGGAGAAATAGCCATAAGGACACTTCTATGTGCATCAACATGATCTACTCCACCCTGAGCGTCATCTTCGGTAATGACAATAAGCATATTTTTCCAATAGGGCGTTTTAGATAAAAATTCAACCATTCTACCTACCGCTAAGTCATTATCGGCCATATAGCTCTCCTTAAAAGGAAAACCCGCCTCCGGTCTTTCACCGGCACCATGGTCATTTGGCAAAATGACAGTAAGCATACTGGGTAAACTATCTTTCCCAGGTCCCCATTTTTCATTAAACTCCTTTTCAAAAACAGTCATTCTGAATTGGTCTGGAATGGCCATATTGTAAGTGGCATATTCGTAAGAAGTTCGGTCTAAGAGAGACGTTGGCATCGGAAAATTTGCCTTATGCCGAATTCCTCCATATTTATAAGTGTCTTTATAATCAGCGGGTTCAAACATGACACCGAATCCAAAATTGAAATACGATTTATTATGTCTGTATAAATGTTCCCACATAGACCCAGCTTCATTATAGTCTTCAGGAAAAATGGCACCTGCAGCCCCATTGATACCCAAATTACCTGGGGCATCAGATTGCTCTTTATATTCCCTGTTATTTCCATAATTAGCAGGGGTTGTTGCTTCCACCCATTGATTCGGATAGGTATTAACTAACCAT
>Ga0114973_10002184_pt1 | contig 14355 bp, 34 predicted proteins | sample M_140807_MF_Meta_FD_87025 | JGI IMG/M metagenome (GOLD analysis project Ga0114973, IMG submission 87025) | Freshwater microbial communities from Lake Montjoie, Canada to study carbon cycling - M_140807_MF_MetaG | ecosystem: Environmental > Aquatic > Freshwater > Lake | place: Lake Montjoie... | reverse complement strand
GTATCGCTTCCGTGTGCGTATAAGAAAATGACCCACCCCCGCCTGATACCACGGGGGTTCTAGGGATTGATTACTGGCTTGTTTCCTCTAGCAGCGTTACAGGCTGCGTGTGCGGGCATTAGAACACTTCCCTTAACTCCAGCAAGCACGTGATCTGCCTGTATCTGTGAGCGATCTGTAAAGGCTTCCCCGCATAACCAGCAATGAGTCGCAAATTCCTTAATTAACTTTGCCTGCTTTCGATGGCTAGCATCGTAAAGAGTTCGCTGTGCTTTCCTTGCATTAACTTTCGAATCGATTACTGCTTGATGATCCTCGCATCGTGATCCAAGTCGCGTAAGTTTTCCGCAGTCTAAGCACGGTCGCTGGAACGCCATCAGAAACTCTTTATAACATTACCCGCAGGATGCGACACCCATCGGTCGATCGTTCCGCGTGTATTTGGATCGTGCATTGTTGCAACTTCCATTGCTCTTAGCGCGGATAAGTCGTGATTCTTATTCCAGTCTGGATTGTATTGACTGTTGGCTAAAACACCGATTGCTAAATCTGCACCAGAACCAATAGCCCAATAAGGTTTAGCCGATAACACGCTCAGGTTCTCGCTTACTAAGAATGATTGACCGTGCGTTACGAGCAAGCACTCAGCATCCATCTCGCTATCTTTTAACACATCGTCAATAAGAGTTATGACGTTAGTAACGATCCACTTCAACCATTCGCCAGACTTAACTACATCATCTGGTGGCTTTGGGTATTCGATTAAATACTGCAACTGATCACAGATTCGAGCATTACCTGCGACACCGATTAACCAAGAATCTTGTTGCACAATCTTAGACATATCTGGATGTATTAGATCGCTTGTTATTCCTCGATCTGCTACTAATGTTGTTGAGTTATTACCGCTTGTTGTGATGATCGTAGTCATACACAAAGTCTAATCAGTTGTATTCTCTTTCTGATGCTTCCAACGCTTCCTCTAACCACTTAATGTATAACTGATGCGTTCCTAAGTTGCTTTTCATCTTGGCAATAATCTCTGCCAGTCTTTGTTCTAACACTATTACTCCCAACTATTCTTTAGAAATCCCTCAGCCTTACCTTGTGCGGGATTCTGTGTAATAAATGTATGACACGGTCTGCAAAGTAACGCTAGATTTTTACGATCGGTAATGCTTCCACCTCTAGCACGTGTCTTAATTTCGTGTACGTCAGTCGCGTAAGCAACGGCGCAACGCTGACACGGTGGAAAGTCGCGCAAGAGTTCCGCCACGAGTTTCCGCCGTTCAGTTGCGTAAAGGTTAGCCATCTTTTTAGATCGCTGCCTTATCGGTTTAGACATTAAACACGGTGTCCCGAACTATCGCTTCACATCTGTTGCGCATCATTTCCATTCCCATCTTTATATCGGGTTCAGAGTGACTTAACTGAATGTCTTTAATTCTTTCTAGTAACGTGTCGCGGTATGCAATTAAACTTTTATTGCGATAGCAACTTGGACAAAAGAAATAACGCCGATCACGTTCAATAAACTCCCACCAATAATCTATTTCTTTTGATTCTCGCTTACAGCCGTTGCATTTAGTTTTCAAAGCCATACTTCCTATCTAACTTATGAGCAATTGGTGTTTCGCTTTGTAAATCCTCGAACGCAAAGTTTCTAAAAAAATCTCTGTCCGATAATTCTCTGTGCTTGTTCGCTAACCAATAACCGTATCCAAAAGAACACGTTGTAATTAGAACTGTTAGTGCGATAGTTATGAATGTTGGCATTTCTTTTTCCTTTGTTAGTTGTGACTTACAGCCACGGATCGTCTGTTGGTGTTGTTACTGCTTTTGTTCCTTTAACAACTGCTGCAACTTCCTCGGCAAGAATTTCTACACTCTGTCGTTCTACGCCGTTCTTGTCCTCATACTTGCTGATCTTAACTTTGCCGACAACTAAAATGGTTTGACCTTTCTTAAATTGATCGCCTGCTGCATCGGCTAATCCTCGCCAAACAATAATGTCAAAGAAAGATGTGTCACCATCTATCCATTCGCCGTCTTGTTTCTTTCGTTCGTTACAAGCGATGCGCATTTTGCATCGGCTAATTCCGTTTGCTGTAACTCCGAAATCTGGTTCAAAAACCAAATTACCTACTGCTGTGATTGTTGGTAGTGCCATTTTATTTTCCTACTTCCTGTTTGCGTTCCCGATAAGTTCGAGATCGTTTTGCTGTTGATGTTTCAACTTGAAACATACTTTTGTATTGCTGATCTATCCTTACGGGCGTGATCCTAAAAAACTTGCGCAAACTTTCGCGTTCGGTTTCGTTAGTTCCTGCCCAATAACCGCTTACCTTGACGTGCAAAGCGTATTCTAAACAATCATCCATTATCGGACAATTCATACAAATTCTTTTCAAGGTTCTAGCAACAGAATGTTTCATTTCACCTACTGGAAAAAACAATTCAGGATCGATGCTTGTGCAATTTGCTTGTTCGGTATTAAACATATTCACGCACCACCAAAACGTGACAGCCCGCTTCCATTCCAACTGGTGCGTATTGTTTTGTTGCTGTTATCGCAATGATTAACGCATCATCGGAATACAAACCACCAGTCTTTAATCCGTCACAAGTAGATCGAATTAGTTTGTCAAGATCGGGTTTTACGCTTGGAAACTCTCGCTTAACACTCTTAGGTCGTGGCAAATAAAACGATAAACACAATTCGATGGGATCAATTATCATTTCCCATTTCTTTGTTTCCTTTTCTTGTATCGTTGTTGCGTGTACGGCTGCGCGCCACGGTTTAACTTTCGCTGACGATTCCCACATCACTACACGACCGTTTACCACGCGACCAGTTTTAGAACCTTGTGGTGCTGGTTCGCCCGCTATAAAGAAATTGCCCATAAAACTTTATCGATTTCATTGACTGTCGCGCACGGTGCTTCCGTTCCGCAAGTCGGACAAATGTTATGTTCGCAGGAAAGATGTAAATCAAGAATTGCAACCAACGCGTGTTTCATTGCTAATCGGCGTTCAACATTCGAATAAAAAATGTTCTGATCAACTTTAATTAGGTTTTTATTTTTCTTTGACATTACATTTCCTATTCTCTGTGTCCACAGTTAGAACACGTGTGTTGTTTCTTACTACGATGTGGTGCGGTTTCTCTTTCGTTTACAAATTCGGGTAGGACATAAATCTGGTGTCTGCCACGCTTTGTAATAAGTCGCTCAACAAATCCACCCTCGTGCAAGATCGATGGAATTGATGAATACGTTTGATGTTCTAGATTGTGTAAGTGTCCCCACTCACGCGCCGTTAATCCGTCAGAACCTGTGAACAACAAATCCGACATAAACAACATTTGCATCTTAGAAGTTAAACCCGATTCATCGTTTGCAATTGCGCGTTCGTAACTTGTCTGTGATCCTGACCAGCCTGATGTTCCAGCGTAAGGTAAATAAGCGTTACTCATTATTTGTCACGATCCTTAAAGTTCCGTTGTTCTCTTTCGGTAAGACTTCACGAACTGCGAAAGCAACTGACATCAGCAACATTCCAAAGAACCCACCAAGCAAAAATAAAACTGCACCTAATACGAATGTCATTTAACTAACTCCGATTTCTTATTATCAAAGATGATTCTCAAATTCCGCTTTTCATTTTCCGTATAGTTCGCATTTTGTATTTCAGGAACTAACAATGAGAGTTCTATAAAATCAACCGCGTTCTTAATTCGTTCGATCATCTGCATTACTTCTGGTGATGTTGGCTGTGGTTTGTTGTCTTTAGGCGTGTCTATAACAGGTGTTTCTTTAGCCCATAGATCGAGAGCAACGCCGAACCTTAATGCAGCAACACGGATCGCATTGCCGATCGCACCTTTCTTGGCATCGAACTTATCCCTGCCCTGTGGTTCGCCGTATCCGTAACGGGTAACACCGCAGACGGTTAATTTAATCCACAGCCCGCCGTTTTCATCGAACTTCGGCAAACCCGATTCATCAAATGCAACTGGTTCCCAATTCCAAGATGGATCAACTTGTAACAGTCGATCCGTTACCCAAGCGTGGCTGACGTAATCTAACTGCAATCCACCTGTCGGTAGTTTCTGAATCTTTTCTTTTCCAAATGGTGCGCGTAACGCATCCTATTGTTCTTGTTTCATCCTTGATCCTTTTCCCTTTGTATTTTTGTAATCGATCGCTTGAGATCCATCACATCTTGCCTGCTTAACTTTTTACTGTCGAATGGTTTGCCTAAAAGTGCGGACATAAATTCGACTTGAAATGCTGGATGCGTAATCCCTAGATGAACCAGCATCTTTTTTAGTTCGTGCTTCTCATCGATTCTTGCGCGCTCTGCGCTAAACGGAACGAATCCCATAATCAATCCTCGCAATCTGCTGGTGATTGGTAATCGCATTTTTCGCATTGGTAAAGATAACAATCATCGTGTTCGTCACAATCAAGCCACTTAACGCTTTGATCGCAATGTTTCATTTCGGTGTTCATTAGTTACCACCTAACGCAAACCAAGTTCCGATAAATAAAATCCAGCCGATCCCGATCACGGCAAACGCGGTTAAAAGATTCCCGATAAATCGTGCGCGTGGTGTCCAGTTCCAGTCAGTCTTCATCGCTGCTCCTGACGTATTCATAAAAGTCCTGATGTGTCCATTGATCGCAGTTCTTGCAAAAAGGTGTGCAGTTAGCGGTACAGCATTCGCAGAATTCGATCGTGTCAAATAACTCACCGTCATATGTCATTGCTTCGACTTTTACGTTTGGATGTTTTGGGCAAACCATTTCATCGCTTGGAAGTAGGTGTAGTGACTTCATTATGCACCTGCTGTTGTTGAATCGAAGTGAATTGTTAGTTCTTTGTCTTGGGTTCTTGTCGTTGCCCACTTAAGACTTCCCGAAGTCTGCGACATTCCAACACCGATTATGCCAACTGGTGTGTCGCTGTCGTAACTTTCCGATCGAGTACGAACCGTCACTTCAAAATCTTTTCCATCTGCTGCGTAAGTAGAAAGAGTTCTGATCAGTTCCATTGCTTTTTGTGGTGTTAGAACTAACTGAATGTCATTAGTTGCTGTAAGAGTTGTTGTCATTGTTATGCACCTTGACTAAAGATTGTTGTTACGTTGTTATCAACATCAGTTGTTTGAACTGAAAGAAGTTCAACATTGTTCGACTGCATTCCGCTATTAACTAAAACGTTTGCGCGATCGTTGCTTGACCATAAAGTAATCATTGTGTTCTTACCCTGTGCTGCGCTCTGAGTTAAGTTTGCAACAAGTGTCATAATTTCTTTTGGTGTAAGACTTACCTGAATTGCTGCGTTTGTTGGTGTATTCATTTGCTTTTCCTTTGTTCCTAGAACCGCGGGGTGCGGTTCGCTATAAGTGCAACTCTAAAGTGTCGCACCGACAAAAAACGCCATTTCAGCAAAAAGTTTTATAACATTTAGATAACGGGATTTATCGAACAAATGTTCTAATTTGTCCACGCCGTGATGCGTAGGAATTTGCGCCTGTGTAAGCGATCCTGCGGAACTTTTCCAGACTTCACTAAGGTAACTCGATCATCTGGTGTTAAGCCACCCCACATACCGAATTTCTCATTGATCCCGATCTCAAGGCACATACCTACCACGGGACATTCCTCGCAAACTTTCTTAGCGATCGCGTACAGGTGCGGTTCGTCATTCTCTGGGAAGCACAGATCAGACGGGTATTCGATACAGGCTGCGTGATGTTGCCACGAATCCGTAGGTGAACAGATCAGACACATACCAGAGTCTAACCATTCCTCGTGGTCGCAATCTTTTATAGCCATCAGATCATTATGACGGCAGTAAACCCCGTTTAACTAATTCGGCGCGCACGTTCTCTGGCATCCCGTTACCGCGTTTTGATTCTAACTGTCGCTCTGTCATTTCTTTTTCTTGCCTGTATCGCTTTTCTGCTTTCCACGGCACGGATAAATCCGCGGGCATTATTACATCAGATTTATTCTGATAATGCTTTTTCAATGATTCGATCGCAAACTGTAATGGCATTTCGATATCTAAAATCCCGCACCAAGCATCTGCCATCGCCGACTTCTCTGCATCAGTCTTACGAGATACACGCGGATCAATCACCGATGCCATTACCAAAATTTGTAAGACTTCTGCGCGGTTCATTGTTCTAGTTCCCAATGATTAGTAGTTTCCGCTTGCAGTAAATCGATCCAGCCCTGTGCTGGTGATTTCTTTTTATCATTCCGTGTCTGTTCGGCTAATGCCCACGTGTACGAACTCGAAAGATTTGCGTGACCGCTAAGAGCGCAATCCTCTGCTGCTGCAATAAGTAGTTTCGCATCTTTACCCTCGATCAGTAACTGCTTCGCATCTTTCGCAATTCTGCCGATCGATCGCGCTGGTGGTTTCTCGCTCAAATAATGTTCGTATGAATCCACGTATTCAGCAACGATTGTTGCGGCGTTGATAATAACTTCCGATGCGTTTATTTCGCTTGGCGTAATCTCTACTTGTTCTAAGTTCTTTTTATATAGTTCTTTTATTACAGTCGAGTTTTCCGAAGTCGGTTCAACCGAAGTCGGTTTTCCGTACTGCGGTTTGTCAAAGATTAAAGAATCCGAAACCCAATGCCCTAGTTCGTTTTGATGTTTCGTGCGCTCTAAGTAACCGAAAGTTTCTAGTTCTTTAAGTGCCGTCAGGATTGCTCCCCTACCCTCGATTGATTCGTTGGCTAGTGAGTCTGCGCTAGTTCGCCAGTTGTCAGGTCGAGATAACACGCTGACTAAAATCCCCCGCGCACGAAATGATAAACGGTTGTCCCGCAGTATCTCATTTGCAAGGATCGTGAAGTTGCTCTGCGGTCGTGGTGTTCTTTGAATTGTCATTGATTTCTGATACTCTTTCTGTGATTGGTAATTCCGCTGCCCCCGATCCTAAACTGTCGGGGGCAGCATTGCTAATTGCTTACAGATTCTCTTGCATCTCTATCGCGTTCCAATGAATCTTTAATGCTTCCAAGATCGCGTGTTTATCTTGCTGAGGTAAGAGTTCCGCACTAAATAAATCGAAGTCGCTTTCACCATCTAAGAATCCTAAGAACGTGATCATCACCATCTGATCTGCGGTGTAATCGTGAACTTCAATCTTTGCCCAAATCTTTTCCCAATCTAAAGGTTCGATTGAATCGTGATTTCGAAAAATTCCCTCATCGTTCATCCAAGTAGTTTGAACTAGAACTTCTGTTGCCGTTCTCATTGCTTTGCTCCTGTCATTAGTTCTATCGCGGATCGAATAACTGTTGAAACATTCGTGCCGTGCTGATGCGCCCATTGCCGAACCGCCAACATCTGTTCGTTGTTAAGTCTTAGCGCGATCAGGTTGTCTTTGTTTTCTTTCGGTGTTGTTTCCATTTCTATTCCTCTATCAGTTCGTTCATCAGTTGGTCTAATTCCTCTGTGTTTAGATTTGGATGCGTGTAAAGCACGTTATCAATTGTCTTGGTTAATTTATAAGCATTCACGAATGTTTGGAATGGTGCTGGCTTATGATCGTGCTGATTCATAAAAGTCCGCGCTGCTGAATAAATTTTTTCATTGTTGTTTATGTCCAAAGCCACGTTCCAAGTTTCGTAGTTTGCCCAACCTTGATAACCTTTTAATTCTGTTGTCATTAAATAACCTCTATGCCTATCATCTGAAATGGGATTGCAAATGTTGCTTGTTCTTTAGTTGCGTATTGTAAGAACTCTCCTATTGTTTCTATTGAACCGTCTGGCATTGCTTCGCGGATCGTGTAACCTTTTTCTGTGCGGTTAAAGTTATCCTCGCTTGTAATAAAGAACTGCCGACCTACGACTGTGTAAAGTTCTGGATAAACTTTCGAACCGAAAAACGCCAGAGTGTCTTTGCTAAAAAAGTGCTGACCTAGTTCCTTGTTTGCTTTCTTAACTTCTGTGATGTTGTTAAACATTTCTTTTTCCTTTGTTAGTTACCGCAACCGATGCGGTGTAGATCGTTGTTGATCACGAATGCGAATGCCTGTGACTTTGTTTTGAAGTAGTAAGTGTCGTTGATCTGATTTCCGTTTTCGTCACGAACTAAGATTGCGATGCGCTTTGCAAATCGATCGAAGTGAATCACGAACTGCTTGCCTGTAATTTCCTGAGTCATTATGCACCACGCTTTTTTAAGATGAAAACTTTTTTTAGTAGTAAGTGACCGTTACCGATGTTAAGAACCTTAACGCCGTCTGTAATTACATAAGTTGTAAATGTTCCGAATGGTGTGTAATCGGCAACTGCCTTTACTACTGTGTAAAGATTTCCTGCGATCATTCCCTGTGCGGAAATTTCTGCTTTAACTGTGTCGTTAATTTCGAACTTCATTTGCTTTTCCTTTGCTCTTGCGGTTTCCCGCGCTTATAGTTCCAGCATAAAGTGTCGTATAACATTTGTCTAGTTATTTTGCACATCTTTTTTACCTAGTGCCACAAGGGTTTTACAGGTATAAAGAAAATTCCCACCGCCCAAAGGATTAAACGGTGGGAATTTCTGTCTGGTTTTTACCAGTTCCGAATAGACACGCGCAAGGCTTCCATTCGAGATCGTAGAACAACAGCATACACAATTAAGTCATCTAATTCTTCAACTGCTTCCGTAATAAGTTGCTCATTACTTTTTAACTCGATCGCTTGCTCATCACCATTCGCATACTGATCGTGTCCAGTTCCAGTTATTCGATCGCGCAAAGATTCAACACAATCTGTAACTTGTTTTGCTAATTCGTTACTGTTCAATTTCTCGAACCTCATAACAGTTTCTACATTCAACTGTCGAATAATTTGCAAAACGAATTTCTACCCATACGTGTTTACAAGATCGCAACATCTTGCCACCATCCTTTTCCAACTAACATCGTCAGCATCCCCGCACGTGCAGCCTGACCAGTTGAATTCTCGAACCAAGTTGAACCGCCGTCAAGTGCTGGTGCTTGCATCCAAGTCTTACGCCCTGACTGCTCGATCCGCAAGTGATGATAGTGACCAGTTAATAAAAGAGTTGCTTCACCAATGTCTTGTTGCCCGTGCGCCATATTTTTCCACCAGTCGATTACCTTGCCACGACATTGATGCCCGTGTGCTAATCCGACAACTGTTCCGCAAATGTCTAACGTAACTGTCAGCGTGTCGTACTTAGGAAATACGAAACTAACGTGCTTGTAATCGGGATGATCTGCAAGAGCATCAGCAACCGCCGAAGCAGCATCTAATGCAAATGAATCCGTATAAGTTGTTGCCATCGAATTACCGACACGCACCGCTTCATCGTGATTGCCAGGAACGCACGGCACGATTATCCGCGGTGCTAACGGCGCAAAAGTTTTAATCATATGCAACAGCAGTCTGCGATAAACACGAATCTGCGAAGTTAGATCGAGATCAGTACGCCAGATGTGCTTCCCGCCCTGACTGTTCATTCCCTCGATACAGTCACCAAGTTGCGGCAAATAAATCGAATCGATTTGCCTGCCGTTCTTTTTAAGTTCTTTGAGTCGGATTACGGCATCATCAATCTTTTGTAATACGTTCTGGATTATTTCCTCAGAACCGCCACCATCAATTTTTCCAACTTGAGTGTCTGCTAGTACGACAACGTATGCGAAACCGTCTGAGGATTGCTCTGTGTGCTTTCTAGGGGCATTCTGTGGCTTCCACTTGCTAATTATTTCAAGTAGTTCATCGATCGGTATAACACCCGCGGAACTTTGCGGAATAAAAGTTGCTCTAAAACTCTCTAACCATTCGCCATCCCAACGCTGCCACTTGCTGCGCCGTAATCCTGTGATTCTCCACTTAGTCGGATCAAGTTCAAACTCCGCTAAGAGTTCCGCGTGATCGGGTTCATCACCAGCAGTTCGTGGAACTGACGTAAGGATACCGCCGTGCGCATCGTATTCAATTGCTGGTTCCCAACCTTTAGGGATTTCCCTTGCGATACGTTTGCGTTGGGCATCGTCACCTAAGGCAGACAGATCATCTTTAAGAGTCACGGGCAAATACATCCGATTTCTTTTTGACCACGAAGTCTGTGGCGCGTAAGAGTTTTGCGACTGACATTATGACCGTGCTTAGTGAGTACCCGCGCAAGCATTGTCATAGAAGTATTTTGATTGTCAATAACTTTTAAGAGTGCTGCTGACTCTTTTTCTGGCAATGATTTTAATAATTTGCCAACAGAACATTCGCTCTTATGTTCGCGGATCGTAGTGAGGTCGTTAAGTAGGGACACAATCGACCACCTTTCATCAGGTTAAGTCTAGGTTATACACAGGCTGTGTCAATTTATTGATTTTTTGGCACGTGTCGGCGGTTTAGTTACAAGATTTTCAACGGCGATTAAGCGATCATCGACATTATGTAATTTGATTTCTATTCGATTAACCGTATTTGCAACATCGGCTAAGGATCGACCACCATTTGATTCGGGGTGGATCGGATAAGTTGCTTGATCAATGTAAATCTTTATTGGTTTTACGATCGCCCATTTAATTCCGATGCCAACCAGCAGCAAGATCGCGGTAATCGCTGCTGAGTATTGACCTAGTTCAATAATGCCCATTGTTAGATCGCAAGAATTGCTTTTGGATCGAGATCAGTTCCAGCACTCCAACGAATGTTGTCACGCATTTCGAAATGTAAATGCGCACCAGATGAATTTCCCGTGTTACCTGATTCAGCAATGTGTTGTCCGCGTTTAACTTGATCGCCAGCCTTAACTAAAGTCTTGGACAGATGCGCGTAGATCACCCAACCGTTATTAACTTTTTGAACCAACTGTATGCCGTAAGCCTGACCCCACGATGCGTTCTCGATTTTTCCGTCAGCAACGGCCAGAACATCTGTTCCTACGGGGACAGCAAAATCTACGCCTGTGTGATATCCGCGCTTCCAGAGTTTCCCTTTTTTGCCATATGCTGTGGTGATCTTTCCACCTTTAATAGGTAAACCCATAATTACTTTCCTGATCCTTTTCCAAACCGATCGTCAGCAGGATTAAGCCAAGAAATCAAAATCGGTAATGACGAAACTCCAGCGATCGCGATTGCAGGATGTAGGTTTAGGCTTCCGACATTAAGAACAACCCAACCTAAAATTCCTGCAACAAAAACTTTTAAGAAAGATGCTAATGGTGACTTTGCAAACCAAATTTGTAGTTGTTCCATTGTTCTAGTCTAACTTACTCAGGAACTGACTCAGTTATTAAATCAAGTTTAATAGCCTGTTCATCTGTTATTGCAGTTGCTGTTCCGTAATTCTGACAACCACCACAGAGAACTTGTTTAGTTGCGTTAATCACAAAACAAGGTGTGATGTTGTAAACACAATCTTTTATTGCACATTGAAATTGGTAAAACATTATGCCGCCTGATAAACAATGGTGAACGATAAAGAAGTTGTATTTACTGCTGTCCAAGCAAACGGGATTGATGCACTTAAAACTGAACTAACCAGATAAGTTGAAGCAGAATTATTGCAAAGAAAAGAAACTGTTGTTGTGCTAGCCAAAGAAACATACCCTTGTGAACTTGAGGCAGCCAGTCTAAACATTGCTACACCAGCACCAAGATCATTACCACTTGCCGAAGCAGTAACTGGCAAACTAAAAGTAGGATTTCCAACAAATGTTGAACCCGTTCCTGCGGTGAACTTGCAAAACCAAATTACAGTTTTTCCTATTTGAACATAACGACTGTCAAAAGTTCCACCAGCACCAACTGCCCACGCCGTAACTGTTGGTGTAAAAGTTGTCCAAGCACCGATAGGTAACGCTGGAACCCAAGCAGAACCGTTGTAGTAATTAACCAAGTCGGTATCAGTTGAAAGTGCAAGCATTCCCTCACTTGGTGAAGCAATTCCAGAAGTTCTAGCAGCATCACTTGCAAAAAGCATAACTGTTTGATCTTGTAAATAACCTTGAACTTGCGCAGCAGTAAGAACATCACCTGCTGTAAAAGTTTTGCGACCTAAGCCAGCCATTAATCTCTCCTTGTGTTAATTGAATTGTATCTTAATAAACTAAAACGCCAGAATCTAGCAAACCATAGATTGCGCTATCCAGCAAGAACGGATAATAAGCCAGCGATGCAAAATTAAATGTGACTTCGTGCTGATCGATTCCTACACTATGTTGAACACCAATAATTATTGCGTTCTGCGCAATCACACTTCCAATTTTGTTTGGTGTAAATCGGATTTGTAATGTATCGCCGATCTCAGCAGTAACCAATTGTGCAACTTCGAGAGATGTTTTGTCGTGCAAATTAACTGTGATTGTGTTTATCCTTAGTTCTGGTTGATCATACAAACCAACTAAATAATTGGCAAGATTAAATGACTCAGTATCATCAGTTAAAAGAACGCCAGAAATGTTTAATGCAGAAACACCATAAAGAGTTTGCGATGCAACAGAATCTACTTGCTGTAATGCTCCATTAAGTCGTTGCACATTTACGCGATTGTAAAAGTTTTCTGATCCGTAGATAACACTAATGTTTGTGTATTTAATGCCATTAGCAGTTGCATCATCTGCAAAAATAATTTGAGTTGCAGACGGTTCATTAACACGATTCTTAAATGTTACTGCTCCCGATCGATTCATAAACAACATTCCATTTTCAGTTGTTTCAACAAGTTGCAGGTAGCCTAAAGCATTTTCATTTTGAGGAATTACATCTGCTTGTAAAGTTGTTAAACCAGTTTCAATAGAACGATTAGCAATTGGCCACGCAACTTCTGGTTTGCTTAAAATTGTGTTAATGCGTGTTGAGGATAGTTCGCTGAAGTTTGCATAATTATTTATTTGCGCAGCCGACAAAAGCATAAAACCATCTAGCGCGGAAACTGTTGCAAATGATTTTCCTGAAAGTTCGTAGTTAAAATCCCAATCATCGATGTAACCTGAAAAGATTCTGTTGCCGTTTGTTTCGATTATCAGTTGCTTGCGTGGAACAATGTTTCCGTAGTAAAGGCTGGCGGTGTTGAACGGATCAAAGATACGCGAATCATTGTGCAAAAGTATGTTGGCACTTCCTGCGGTGTATCGATCTATCTCGCGCGACTTTCCGCGATTTATAGAAACTGATGCAACATAATTCGTAACATCCGTTAAAACTTCACCACCTAAAACGTAAACAGAATCTAGTAAGCCTTTTGTTGTGTCGTTAAGAACAAAAAAATTCTGACCTGTTGCTGTTAAGTCGAATGCAATAAAAACTTTAGTTACTGGAACTGCCATTATGCACTCAGAAAGATTGGTCCATTGGATCGTTCGTATTTTTTAATCGCATCTACAATCTCTCTACCGATCTGTGTCCCATTCGCACCCATTCCAGCATTAACAGTTAAGTTAATCGTGCTGCCTGAACTAGAGTTTCGACCTGATAACGGAATAACCGCTTCTGGTCCACGTTCACCAATCATTGCTAATGTTGGTTTGTTCACAATTCCACCGTCAGCAAGTTTCGGAACGCCTGCAAGAAGTGTATTCAGTTGTTTAACCTGTGCTTTTGTAAGGCTTCCAGCATTTAATGCTTTCTGTAAATCTTGTGGCAGCGCAACTGCGCCACCAGAAATAATAAATCCTGCCTTTTTAACAGATGCAATAATTCCATTGACTAACGCTTCACCTTGCGTAATTCCTGCTTGGTAAAAAGCGTTCGCACCTGCTTGCGCAAGATCAGCAGCAGCAGAAGCAACGCTACTAACTAATGCATTTGTTTCCGTAATCGCACCTGCGCCACCAGCAATAAGTTGATCAGCAATTTTTGTTCCTGCTTCCGCGCCAGCAGATAAAACTTGTTGGATCGCAGTTTCAGATAATCCCATTGTAATAAGTTTTTGAATCTTTTTTCCAAAATCAACGATGCCTGTTGCTTGCTTGCGTAAGTTCTCTAAGAATGTGCCAGTTTCAGCAGCAGCAGCATCACTAAAACTAAGTAATCCAGTAATTGAATCACGAATACCCTCACGGAAAGATGCAAACGCTTCCTTAGCCTGAGTGAGTTGATCTCTAGCAGCAGTTAGTTTGTCATTCATTTTTGTTAAAGCAGCCGTTGTAAGTTTTGTTGCAGCAGCAACAACTTTAGCCATTTCTGCTGCTGCTTTTTTTGCTGCTTCTGCTGCTGCTTCTGCTTTCTTATCTTTCTTTGTTCCCGTTGTTCCCGTTGTTCCAGTTGGAATTTCAGTCAACTTAATATCTTTGTATTTACTAGCACCAGTCATTACACCGTCAGGGGCATAACTTATCTTTGGTAAATCCTCAACCTTTGC
>Ga0114973_10002182_pt1 | contig 14359 bp, 6 predicted proteins | sample M_140807_MF_Meta_FD_87025 | JGI IMG/M metagenome (GOLD analysis project Ga0114973, IMG submission 87025) | Freshwater microbial communities from Lake Montjoie, Canada to study carbon cycling - M_140807_MF_MetaG | ecosystem: Environmental > Aquatic > Freshwater > Lake | place: Lake Montjoie... | reverse complement strand
CCAGTAGCAGCACAACTTCCATTGGAACAAAATATTAATATTCCAGCTAATGAAACACAAGCAAATTCAATTAATGAATTCCCTCAAACTGTATATAATAAAAACTTTAATTTAATAGCAACAGATATTAATCCAGCTCCATCTCTAGCAGCTGCAGGAAATCAAAACCTAAATGTAGCAGCTCTCAAAACTTGGCTGTTCAACCTACATTTACTAGATCAAAATATAACTAATGCTAAATATGATGAAACTGTTGGTGCACGTCTTGGTAATATAGTTAATCTTGCTACTTCATCCCATGCTAATTTTTCATCTGATAATGAGAATTCTCAAGTACTTCCAAGAATAGTAGGGGATGTTGATAGAGAAACTACTATTACTACTCTACCATATGGTTTGCTTGATATCCAACAAGGATGTCTAGTCAATGTGATCAAATGGATTGGTAATCAAATCAATTTGCAATTTAATAAACAATTCACTTCAGATATCGAATACAAAGATATTATTTCCAAAATGAGCGAACTTTTGAAAATGTTTAAATCTACTGTCTTGGTTTTAATTAGATACCAACTATTTTGTGCAATTCCATGTACTGAGTTACAAAATCAACTATTAGCCGAAATTAATTCTTATAAATTTAATTATAAATTGGTTCCTATTAGAAACCAGACATTAACACTTATCCAACGAATGAATCAAATTATTCATGAACAAAAGATGTTAAGAGCAAGATCTGTTGCCCAAGTTTTAATTGATAATTATAGAATATTTTCACAAGTTTATTCAAGGCTTGAACAAATAAATTCAACACATGGAACAAATCTAGAACTAGCCAAGTCTTCACATATAATATTTAAACTAATTGATTTGTATAAGAATCAAAACAACTTACCACCAGGACCTAATTATTCAAAATATTTACTTGATGAACAAATAATAGATCAAATTAATTATCAATTTAATCCTGATGGAACTAATATTGTATTCAAACCTAAGTTTAAAAGCACAGTAACAGTTGCAGATCAATCAAGTATTAATACTACTTTATCTATAGGTGGTAGACCAATGTTTATTGCTATTAGTCCAAAAAATAAAGTACCTAAAGGAACTATTGTATTTAATAAAGCAACATGTTTGCATTTGTATCAATTCTTGCTAGAAAAATTTGCTAATACAACAAATCCAATTCAACCTTGGTATATCTTCAAACTAATGACTATAATGGAAGAAATAAAACAAATAACTAATTGCTCTAAGAATATATTTGAATCAATCAATGAATATTTAGAACAAATAATACACCTGCAAGAAAAAGGTATTTATGAATTATTTAAAACTGATACTAATATTGATTTAGATAAAATCAAACCAGATATTAGTAATTATTTATTTGATCCTAAAAATCCAGAAGATCCTACAGAATCTGATCCTAACTATAAAAAAAAGTACTTGGCAAGCTTGATAGATAGATCAATGACTAATTATATTGTTGCTACCCATTTGAACAAAGTTACAACAGAATATAATTTTGCTTCCCAACCATACTATACAAATGCTTTAAATAAATTTGGTCTAGAAATTCCCGATGAATCAAAATACAAAATAGTTACAAAAATAATTCATAATGCTTGGGAAAAGCTTATAATTGATCAAATTAATAGACTAATTGATCAAACTATTTTTAAAATTATTGAAAAGTCAGCAACTGAAGTAATTTCTTTAGAGGTGTTAAACAATATTGATTTCTCTTCAGAAATTAAAACTTACTTACCAGCATATGATTATTCATTTGGATTTAACACATTTGCATCAAAACTTGTTGATTCAATAGAAAAAATATCTAGTCTAGATCCTACATTACAATATTTAGATATAGATTTGATTGAAGATGAAGATTATAATTTATATCAAAATCTTATTGGAAATCAAATACAAATACAAAAAAGTTATCCAATATTTTATTCATATAATTATGATTCCAAAGATACAAATTTTGATTGTGTGATAATAGATCCTTTAATGATTGAAATGTTAATTAAAAAAGCAGATATAAATATTAAAGATCATACAGGGAAATCAATTATTGACTATATTGTTGAAGGGAAAATGCATTATCTATTAGATTCTGAAAAAATTAAATCTAGATTAGTAAGTAAAAATTTACAAGCAGTTATATCCAAATCTATTGAAAATGAAAAAGCACATAACAAATTACTTGGTTTTAGTCCACAAACAAACTCTGTTAAACTAATTGATAATTTTGTTTCTGGATTTATAACCAAGTTAAAAAACACAGAAGAACTTAAATCTAATATTCCAGTAAATATTAAACATATTTTTAAAGCCTATTTATGTATTCAAAATATATATTGGTTTAGACTATGTAATAAAACATTTGCATCAGATGCAGATTATCTGGAAATTTTTGGAAATATATATAAATTGTTTAGAAATAAAGATAATCAATTAGTAGATTTATATAATTGGAAAAAAATATTTGATGGATTAAAAATTGAGTATACAAGTACTGTTAAAAAAATTGCAGGAAAACGTCAAGCTAAAAATGAAAAAATAAGTAATTTAATTTATAGAAAAAATGAAGATTCTGTAGCTAAAAAAGATAAAAAAGATAAACAAGCTAAAAATATTAAATTATTTGAATCTAGTTTATCTGATGAAATTGATATTAAATTATTTGATCCTAAATTTGAATCTGAATCTGAACTACCAGAAGATAAAACATTAAAATTTTTTAGATCATTGTTTAGTAATTCAATTAACAGTAAAACTGGATCAAAATCAAAATCAAAATCAAAACCCATCCCTGTTATTAATTATACATATTTGTGGAAAGAGTTTGGGGATTATACAAATAACTATTTTATTCATTTGAACATGTCTAGAATTTTAGAGGAATCAATTGAAAAATTTTCTCAATCAAAAAGTCAAGTACAAAGTTTAAATTCAACAAATATTTTTGGACCTAGTAATAGTTCGCAAACAGCTGAAGCAACAACAGAACTACGAAAAACAATAGATATAATTTCAAAATTTATTGAACCAATTGATACTTTTATTGATGGAAGAATATTAGATAAAACATTAGATTCAAATCCATTATTACTATTCCAAGTTAGAACTACGGTACATTTATTAACAACATTTGTTGGCTCAAATATGTTTATGTTTTTAGAAAAACTACTTATACATGATGAAAAAGAAAGATCAGAACCAGAATCCAAATATGATGCAATTTATAAAGATATCTCAGACAAGATGAAAAATCTTAAAGAATATATTTTATCAGACAAATTAGATTCAAATAAACTAACTTTTCAGGTAGTTAAATTATTAATGGGTTTTGCAATTACATCTTTTGATTTACCAAGTGATAAAACTTTTGAGAGTGTTTTTGAAAAAATAGTAGAGTTGCTACCACAATCAGTTAAAACTAATGAAGCACTAGTTGAAAAAATTAGATCAAATATTATCCCATACTATTCAGCTTTGTACAAAGAAACATTAGATCAACTACTTAACTTTTCAGATAGTTACTATCGTTTTGTTAAAAATCAAAATCTTGGAATTTTAACACTTAAAAAAATTCTAGGATAAATTTGATATTAGTTCATAAATTTCTAAGGTATATGAATGTTCTAAATTACCAAAATTATATAAATTACCTAGTGCATCATAAAATGATACTTCCCATTGTGAAAATGATGGAATTGGTGTGGTAAATGTCTCCCCTAACTGTATATATTGATTATATAGAATTGTACCTGGATCACCTGCTAGAAGTAACTTGGCAAAAACATTATCTACTAAACCTGTATTATATGAATTTTTAAATAAAGGAGAACACATTAGTATATAATTATCACCTGATAAATTAATTGAATTATTTGTATAAATAGATGAACTATCAATAGAATCATATTGATAGAGATCTGTATTTTTATTTATATAAGAAAAACTTGTAACAGAATATGGTTTACCTACATTTCTATATCCTATTAAATTACCAATTGTATCCATTTGATCAAATAGGAGTTGAGCTTTAATTGGAAATGTTATACCCATTGATTCACCACCATTAGTAACTGTAACATTTGCAGAAGCAATATTATACTTTGGTAATTTTACTTGGTATGTATTTTCATCTATAATTTTTTCTATTGAAAATGTATTATTAATAACTTCTTGAGGGATTGCATCTGTTGCTGTTGCATTAATAATTGTAATTGTTTTATTTTCTATTAATCTATGATTTGGATGATTTATTATTAATCTACCTGTTAAATCTGTATAGTTCGCCCCTGATTTAAATGTTAATGCTCTTGGAACAAAAATTGTACTGAAAAATTCAATCTGGAATGTATCAGTTTTTGGTTCAATAGTAATTGTACATCTATTTTTTTCGTAATAAGAATATTCTGTGGTATTGGAATTAATAATTGTTAAACTTGGTCTTGGGACTGCTTCAATTGCATTTTTTAAATTTGTTTGAAGTAAAGATATTGAATAATTACCGGGTTCAAGTTCTACTGAATACAATGTATTACCATCTGATTGTAACTTCCAATAAAATGCATTATTTTTTTTTGATTCAGGAATTGATTTAATAACTTTTTCTGTATTTGGGAATTCTGTTGATATTAATCTAATTTTATAAACATCATAAAAAGTTTTTTTTAATGATACTTTATAGAAATTATTATCAGTATATCCTTCAATAAAATCATTTACTTTACCAACCCATATTGTATCACCACCAACATCTTTTATTGATATATTATTATTTATATTAAGTCTAATTTTATAAGTAGATTGAGTTACTGATGTAATAGTATGGAAACCTGCAAGTTGGAAAACATTTATTGGAAAATTAGCATTTACCAAATTTAAATTAATTCCATTTAAGTCCTTAAATGTTAGTGTTAAAGAAGTTAGAGAATATGTATCTGAAAAATTTGCAATAATTGAACCCATATTAATATAGTAATAATCATTATTTTTAATTTCTGTACTTGTCATTGTCGAATATATTTTTTGAAGACCATTAATTTCATTAATTGGAATATTATTATACTCTGTACCTCCATTTAAATTTCCTAAAAAATTTGATATTTCTAAATACATTGAATTTATCGAATCAAAATTCAATCCATGAGATTTATGATTTATTCTTGCATATGAACTATTTGCGATAAATGTAATTGCCGAATCTAAAACAACTTTTTTTGCTTGTACTCCCTGTATCATAATATTATCATTTACTTTAAATGAATGTGATGGATGTGTAATTACTATATCTGATATTAAATTTGTTCCATCTTGTGGAATAATTGATATTGGATTTGAACCTAAATAATATATTTGTCCATCTAAAATATTTTTAGATTCTAAATTTCTATGACGTGAGTCAACATTAATTCTTGTTACACGAATATTTTTATTAATTATACTTGAATTATCTGGTTGGATCTGTTGATTATAGTCTTGAGGTCTAATATCTTTTTCTACTTTACTAGTTGAACCAGATGTTAAAGCTCTTGTCATTGAATATTTTTGTCCTGTGCTAGATGTTTGTCCTGTGCTAGATGTTTGTCCACCAAAATTATCTGGAAAAAATCCAGATGAAGTTTTTTTCCCCACTGGTATATTTGATCTTAAATAATTTGTTGTATATGTAAAATTATCTTGATTTTGCATTAGAATTTACTTTATTAATTATTATAACTATTTTTTTAAATAATAAAAAATTGCATTATTTAAAGGTTTGTTTAATTAACAAATAGTATAATATCATTAAACATGGGACCAAAAACTACCACAAAAAAGACATCAAAAACAATCGAGGAAACTTATAAAAAAGTTGGGCAAGTAGATCATATATTACTTCGCCCAGATACCTATATAGGAGATGTTAAAGTTCAAAAGGAGTCTATGTGGGTATACTCAGATTCACTAGATAAGATTGTTGAAAAAGAGATTAGCTATGTTCCTGGACTTTACAAAATTTTTGATGAAGTTCTAGTAAATGCTGGTGATAGAGTTCAAGAGGATTCTACTTGTGATACTATTAAGGTGAATATAGATCAATCAACAAATACTATTAGTGTTTGGAATAATGGATTAGGTATTCCTGTTAAAATACATCAAGAACACAATTTATATGTTCCATCACTTATTTTTGGTGAACTATTAACTTCATCAAATTATGATGATTCAGTTGAAAGAACAACTGGAGGTCGTAATGGTTATGGTGCCAAGTTAGCAAATATCTATTCAACATTCTTTTCAGTTGAAACTGTTGATTCTGAAGAAAAGGTCAAGTTCTATCAAGAATTTAAATCTAATATGGGAATCAAAGAAGAACCTAAAATAACAAAACTAAAAGCAGAATCACCAAAATCATATACATGTATTACTTTTCAACCAGATCTTACTAGATTTAGTCTTACTTCTCTAACTAATGATATGGTTAGTCTATTTAAGAAAAGAGTATATGATATGGCTGGAGTTTATAGCTCGGTTAATGTGTGGTTAAATGATAAGAAAATTGTTTGTCCTAACTTTAAAAAATATATTGATATGTACAAACTTAATATTCAAATACCAACTGTTGATTCGCCAGAAGATCAAAACTCCGATGAAGATCTTGCAGATACCGAAACATCACGAGGTTCTAAGAAAACTAAAAAATCTGATCTAACTGGTTCTGCTAATAAATCAAATTCTACATATGAAATTATTTATGAAGACTCTAATCCTAGATGGAAAATAGGTGTTATTTATGCACCTAATAATGATTTTAAACAGATATCATTTGTTAATGGTATTTGTACTTATCATGGAGGTACACATGTGGACTATATTGTTGGCAGCATTATTGATAAAATTAAAACCCAAATTGCTAAAAAACATAAAGATCTTACTGTTAAACCAAGTTCTATCAAAGAGAACATGATTGTATTTATTAATTCTATTATTATTAATCCAGCATTTACTTCACAAGTAAAAGAAACACTTAAAACTAAGGAAAAAGAGTTTGGTTCTACTTGTGAACTTCCTGAAAAATTTATTAAAAAGATCTTTGCATCTGGAATTGTTGATCAAGTAATTAACCTGGTCAAATTAAAAGAACAGAGTTTACTTAAAAAGTCTGATGGAAAGAAAACTACAAAGATTCAAGGTATTCCCAAGTTAGAAGATGCTAACTGGGCTGGTACTAAAAAATCAGCACAAACCTATCTAATTCTAACTGAGGGAGATTCAGCCAAAGCACTTGCAATGGCAGGACTAGCAGTAGTTGGACAAGATAGATTTGGTGTTTTCCCTTTGAAAGGTAAGTTACTTAATGTTCGTGAAGCTTCTCATCAACAAATTATGAAAAATGAAGAAATCGCAAATATTAAAAAAATTCTTGGACTTCAACAAGGTAAGATCTACAAAGATACTAGTGAACTAAGATATTCTGGTATAATTATAATGGCAGATCAGGATACAGATGGATTTCATATCAAAGGACTTTTAATAAATTTTATTCATTATTTTTGGCCATCATTAGTACAGAAGGGTAATTTTATATTTTCTCTTCAGACTCCAATTGTTAAAGCATTCAAAGGAAAGAAAACTTTAGAATTTTATAACTTGACTGAGTATGCTACTTGGAAAGAAACTTCTGGAACTGGTTGGAGAATTAAATACTATAAAGGATTAGGAACATCTACAAAGGAAGAAGCTAAACAGTATTTTACTGGGCTAGATGAAAAATTACTCAAGTATATATATGAAAATCAATCAGGTGGTAAAGATAATATTGTTGTACCAGATGAAACAGAAGTATTTGCTGCTGAGGAATCTGAAATCAAAACAACAAAATCAACAAAAAAAGCAACAAAGAAAACAACTAAGAGCACTTCAGGAGAGGATGTTGAATTAGACTCTGATGAAGAAGATTTACAAGTAGTAACTACTGTAACAAGAAAGTATAATGATGATACTACAGAAGCAATTACATTAGCATTTGAAAAAGATCGTTCAGATCATAGAAAAGCTTGGTTAATGGGTAATGATAAGAAAAAGATTCTACCTCAAGCAGGAAGAAATGTATCTATTCCAAATTTTATTAATCGAGAACTAATTTTGTTTTCATATGATGATTGTGATAGATCACTTCCATCTGTTTGCGATGGACTCAAACCATCCCAACGTAAAGTACTATATGGGGCTTTTCTTAAAAGACTCTACAAATCAGAATCTGAAATCAGAGTATCACAATTAGCCGCATATGTTAGTGAGAAAACTGCTTACCATCATGGCGAAGCCTCTGTAGTTGGAACTATTGTTAAAATGGCACAAGACTTTGTCGGATCAAATAATATTAATGTACTAGTACCTTCAGGCGCTTTTGGAAGCAGAATTGCTGGAGGAGAAGATCATGCATCAGCAAGATATATTCAAACTTATGTAACTCCAGAGATTACTAGGTCTATTTATAGAGAACTAGATGAACCAGTTCTAAACTATTTAGATGATGATGGAATTCCGATTGAACCAGAGTGGTTTATTCCTGTGATTCCAATGATTCTAGTTAATGGAACCAAAGGTATTGGAACAGGATTTTCTACTACTGTAGCCAAATATAATCCTATAGATATTATTCATAATTTGTTTGCTATGATTGATAAAAAATCTTCAGATATCAGAGAACTTAAACCTTGGTATCAAGGATTTAAAGGAACTGTATTATCATCTAACAAACCAGGATCTTATTTGATCTATGGAAGATATCAAGTAGTGGATGAAATAACTGTTCGAGTAACTGAATTACCTGTTGGAACTTGGACTAACGATTATAAGGAATTCTTAGAATCTGAAATTACTAAAAAGAATATTGTATCATATACATCAAATAATACAGATGAGTATGTTGAGTTTACTGTTGTTTTTGATGAAGATAAACTTAAAAAAATTATTACTAAGAAGGAATTGTATACAAAGCTCAAGCTATTATCAAGAATTTCAACTAATAATATGTGGTTATACGATCCTAGTGGAATGATTAAAAAATACTCTAATCCTCAAGATATTATTAATGAATTCTATCAAGTAAGATTGGCAATGTATACCAAGAGAAAAGAATGGCTTATTGGTAAGCTAACTAATGAACTTGATATACTCAAATATAAAATGAAATTTATCAAATTTGTTCTAGATGGAAAGATTGTTGTATTTAAACAAAAAAGATCTGTTATTATTGAAAAACTTGAAGAACTTAAATTCCCCAAATTAGCAAACAAACAATCTGGAAAGGTTGAAGTTAATCATGATTCAGAACATAATATAGATTCTGATTCTCAAGATAATTCTTCAAAATCATATGAATATATCACATCAATGCCTCTGTTTTCATTAACAGAAGAGAAAATTGCAGAGCTTCAATCTAAACTTGATGAAAAAGAAGAAGAATTAGCAACAGTTGAAGGAACAAATGAAACTGATCAATGGAAAATAGAATTAAACGAAGTTCTAAAAACTTATGAATCATGGTCTCAAGCAAAACAGGAAGTTGTTGATGCTATTGTATCTGGTAAAGTAGTAAAAGATACAAAATCATCTAAATCAACAAAACGTACTACAAAAACTACTAAAAAAAGTATTGATATCTAAAAATTATTGATATTTAAAATTACTGGTAATACAAAAATAAATAACATTTATTTAATATGAGTACAAACAAAGAACTAGAAAATACTTTTTATATATATACTACTGGAATTGCAGAATGGTGTACATTGCATTATACATTTAAATATTGGCAAGATACATTGATTAATAGAATATGTGGATTAATACCTAAAACATTTAATTCAATTAGTATTACACATAGTGATATTTTATTATCTTTAACTAATGATTATAATGATAATAATGAAATTTCTAAAAAAATTCATACTCAAGCTGATATAAATAGATTATTACTAAATGATTTTAGTGTTGATCCAAGGATTAAATCATGTGTGTTTCAAAAAGAACCACTTAATTTTTTAGAAATTGGGTCATCATCTAAACCATATATTGTTTTGGATTTAGCACATATTTTTGCATATTCATCTCCAACACAAGTACATATTTCAGGTCATTATGGTGAACCTATTGGGAATTCTATAACTTTAAATGTTATATATTTTGGATATATTGGTCAAGACCAAATAGATTGGGATAGTAAAATGTGCAAAAGATATATTACAAATACAAATTGTATTCAAATAAATCCTGAAACAGGAGAAATAGTTACATTTATTACAAAGTTATTTGATTCTGTACGTTTTAAATTAGATAAATATGAACTTTTTGATCCAAGTGAAAAAATAAATAGAATGATGAAAAAAATAAGATTTGAAATTAGTAAAATATTTAAAAATAAATATAGTGACTATGAAAAATTTGATGAAATATTTAGTGATAATAATAGATCTATTCATGAATATATGGTAGCAATAATTATTGATAAGATAATGAATTCATATTTAAATGAAAAAGAGATAGAAGAATTTGTAATTCAAAATATTTTACCATTAGTTCTAGTTGACTAAATTAATATAAATGATTTTTTTCTTTTAATATTTTATATTATGAATAAATATTATAAATATAAAACAAAATACTCGATAATTAAAAAAAATTTTACTGGGGGATCTATTATAAGTTCAAATCCTGCTTTTGATCTAATTGTTAGATCAAATTATAGTTCTATATTTAATTTATTATCAACATCAGAATATGGAATGAATAATCCATCAGTTGCAAATATTTGTTATTGGGATAATTTTAATCCAATTACAACTCATCATATATATATAATTAAAAAAATAATAGAATCTATTAAGACAAATAATTCTGATTTGAATATAATTAATTTATATTTAATCCCAAATTTAACAAAAGGATCAGATGTTAATATTTTTGAAATTGTAAAAATAGCATCTAAAGAACTTGATGTCTACTACAAATCTAATAATAAATCTAATGTACAAATTTTTATTCATCCTATTAAATTTGAACAAATGATTGAATTGGGTATTTATGATTTTAATTCTCCAGAACAATCAAATACTTATTTGAAATTAGAACTTTTTTGCAAATTATATACATTAAATCCAAGACAAACATATTTGGTAACATATCAATCTCAAGCATATAATTTATTTGAGGGTTTAGAACCTAATACAATTCATTTAATATCAAAATATAATTTTGTATGTTTGATTAAAGAACCAGCTGATACATTTAAATTAAATTTATCCAAACTTTTTGATGCAAATAAAAAAAATTTTAATTCAAAACTTGAAATTTATTCTGATTTATCTTTAGTTAAATATAATAAGAAAAAATTAGATTTTTATTATCAGGATGAAATTAAAATTAATGGTGAACTAGACTACCGCACAATGAAAATGACTGTTGATGATTTAGATAAAGATCCTCAACCAGGAAAAATAATTATTATTGAACTTGATTTAACATATTTACAGACAGAAATGGAAATGACTAAGAGTAGTTTACAATTTGTTAGTAAAAATCTTAATCCTCAAGTTCTTGAATACATTTGGAAAAAACAAATGTATATTAATTAAAATAATTTTTGTTTTGAATCTTTTAAAATAGTTTTAAGTAGTTTAGTATTAATTTCAATATTAGAATCTGTTATAGATAGTTTGATATCTGGAAATTCAAATTGTATATCAACACGTTTGGAAACCATTTTTATAATACCTAGTTGTTTGGATTGGAAGAATAACATTGCTTGTGCAGGATCATCTGGACTAGATACTAATACAATTTCTCCACCTTTAAACACTTCATCATAAATCCTTGCTAGAATACCAAACCCTTTATATCCTGAAAGCTTTTCAAGTACTTGGTCAGATGGTTCTGATAGTAAAGGAACAAATTGCAAATCTATTCGTTTCCATATTTTATCTATTGATTGTTTTAAATTTATTTCCGTTTCTCTCAAATGTAAATAAAATCCATCTAGCTGATCTTTAAACAACTTTTCCATATTTAAATAACGGGTTTTTAACTGAGCAAATGTATCTATTAGATCAGATAGCTGAGCTAAATCTGTTTCTATTAGTTCATGAAGTTTAGATATTTGATTTTTAAGATGTGTCTGATCAGATTTAGATGATTTAGATATTTGAAACAAATGTTCTAATAAAGCTATTCCTGTATTTAGCTTGTGAGGTTCTCCATATGCATGAGATATATATACTATACAGTACTGAGACCCATCTTGATCGAATGACTCTATATCTATAGATTTGCGCCCTTGTATTGATGAATTAGTTGATAACATTAATCCCCAAGTAATTCCTGTATGTTTAAGATCATATTTTAACTTTGCAATCTGATCAGAATTTACTGTATTAGTATAATTCTTCATTTCTATAATTGCTTTTAATCCACTAGGTGATTCTAAAAGTCCATCACCATGATGTGCTTGTCCAGATGTATTAGTATAAGTATAATCTGGAAATGAACTTGAAAAAATATCTTCAATTGCATCTTCAAATACCCCTCCTTTTTTATTTGATTTAGATATTCCATATAATTCTTTAGTAGTTGTAGTAATTTGTTCTAGGTTAGAATTTAATGAACCCATAAAAGTACTCATTGTAGTTGTTAACTGGTTTGATAAACGTGAACTCATTACTTCAAGATCTAAACTTTGTGATACTGGAATTGTATTTAAATCAGAAACATAAGTTTTTTTATACCATTCAATAAATAGTTTTTTACCCATTAGATTTAACTCCGCATTGCTAAAATTATTTAGATCTGGATGTGTTTGATCATCTAATTCAAATGTTATTTGTACCATATATTAAATTATAAATAATATATATGTTTTTGTTTATATAGTTTTAAAAATTCAAACATTTTGTTAGTATATATAATAATAAATAAATAAATAAATAAATTAATTTCGAGCTTTTGGATCAGATGTCCAACATATTAAACAAAGCTTCATTATTAGTGATTCCAAATGTATTATTGATCTTTTACCTTTGGATAATCTTATTTCAAATGTACCAAATGCATCAAATATCTTTGTAAAAAGATGATCTGGATATTCTGGATGTGTTAACACTATTTGATTTAAGAGTTCAACCATAATTTCAGATCCTGTTATATTTGTAATAAGAATATTATTTAATATATTTCTTATTTCCATAATTATGCTAAGATTTGCTGTTCTTTTTGACACATAAGTTTGATGTATAAACTCGACTATTGGTTTTAAATAATTTTTCCATGCTATATCAAAATTATATAACTTGGCCTTGTAATAATCTAACCACCATAAACAACTCTTTACATTAGATTCTGATTTATTTATCAAATAATTTATAGTTTTAGAAGATATCTTTATTCTCTCTTTAACAGAAATTTCCATTAAATAGTCAAACAGTTCTAACTCTGATGGTCTAGGTAGTCTAACATTAAGACAACGAGATCTAAGAGGTTTGATTATTTTTGATATTTGATACCCACACAAAATAAATTTACAAGTATTATAGTACCTTTCCATTGTACATCTTAACGATGTTTGAGCATTATAAGGCAAATTATCTACATTATTTATAAATATTATTTTATATGGAATTGGATTATCAAATATTTGCATTATATTTTGTTTAGCATACTCTTTTACTATTTCTTGAATTATATATTTATCAATTCCTGAATTATTTGGCTCTATAATCATATGATAATTTGATTGTGTTACTGTTACTTCTGTATCTGAATTACCATAACCATTAATTGTATATGTCTCTTGCTTTAAATTTTCAACTTGATCCCCATATATCTCTTTAAGAAGTAGCTTGACAAGAGTTTTTTTACCTGATCCTGTATGTCCATGTATTAAAATATTAGGAAGTTTTTTAAAATTTGATACTTTGGATTTAATAAGAGCTTTAGAATGAGATTTATGATTTAAAATAAAATCTTGATAGGTTGAATTTGATTTTACAAATTCATTTTCATCTACAATTTCATCATATACAGAAATATAATTTAGTAACTTGTTATATATTTTTTTATGAAACTTTATTCCATCTTTTGTATTAATTTGATATTTGTCAATAAGTAACATAAAGAACTATTTAATTTATTTATTCAACATTTATTTAAGTGATTAAAAAATCAAATTTTTTATGTGTTTTTTTAATAAAGTAAAGTATTACATAGTATTACATAGTATTACATAGTATTACATAGTATTACATAGTATTACATAGTATTACATAGTATTACATAGTATTACATAGTATTACAT
>Ga0114973_10002179_pt1 | contig 14370 bp, 19 predicted proteins | sample M_140807_MF_Meta_FD_87025 | JGI IMG/M metagenome (GOLD analysis project Ga0114973, IMG submission 87025) | Freshwater microbial communities from Lake Montjoie, Canada to study carbon cycling - M_140807_MF_MetaG | ecosystem: Environmental > Aquatic > Freshwater > Lake | place: Lake Montjoie... | reverse complement strand
TTCTGCTCCAAATTCTCCACGCTATCATAGGCTGCCCAGCGCGTACCGTAAAACCAGTTCTCACCTGTAGTCTTGCCCCATAGACGAACTAGAGTGTTCTTCACCAGCCGAGCCTTGTTGCGGTTCGCGCGCATCATCTTTGCCTTCTTTGCGATCAGTGCATTGGTAGTATTCTTCATTCTGCTGTTACCATCTTCAAATGTAGCCCGACCAAATCCGTTTTCAATCCTTGTTACGGCGGGTCATCGGAATACGTGGCTTAGGAGCAGGAGGAGGCTCTACCTTTACAACAGGAACTGGAGTTGTATTAATCATTCTTACTTTAAGGTTAGATATTGAAACCTATTGAGGAACGACTAACCAATATTAGCAGAAAATCTGATATTGTTTTTGGCATAGTATCTCCAATGACTAGTGTATACTGTCTTAAATTCCCAAGCATGTGCAGGTCTGATAACATCACCTTTCTGAAAGAACAAATGTTCAAGTTTATAATTGTCCATGGAATTGCCAATATACCATTCGAGCGTTTCTCTTACAGATTTATGAGATATGGCCGTTTTCCCATTAATAAAAATCGCACCTGATTTTACGTAGCAGCTAACTTGAATGTGCTGTCCGCAAATCATAATATGTGCAACAGTCACATAAGTTTTATCAGTCGGTGGATTCAATACATGAAACATCTAATTTTAGCACGGGAGGAATGTTTAATCCTCTACAATAAGCTTTCTTCCACGAGTTAGTGCAACATAATATAAGTTTTCCTCTTCCTCTGTAACATCATCCGAGAGTCTTACATTATCATCTTCTAGCCCCTTGTATCCATGAATTGTGTAAAACTTATAAGAACACTTTATCATAGTTGTCATATTTTCCTCGATTTTAGATATCATAGACTCCAAATCAGAAATACTCAATGTTTTTAGAAATTTAGGTAGATCATCCTCATACTCGTCATCATCAAATGAGATACCTCGCATAATAAGAGCATGCTGCTTTCGTATAGCCCTAATTTTTTCAGAAAAGCTATTAATCCAAATATTATCCATTGAACTCGCTGTCTGAAGTAGCTTCCTCCAAGTTCGAAATAAGTAAGTATAAGGCTTATTATCAAGTGTTTTTAGATCTTCGTTAAGAACCGTTTCATTCTTGCTTTTAGAAATCATCCAGCAATCTGAAAAGCGTTGTCTAATAGTTTCACATGCTGGATCTCCTACTCGGAAAGTCGAATAGAATTCAAGAATCAATGAGTTTGGAGGCATGTAATTAAATCCATTGACAGAACCACGCCATTCATAAATTGCCTGTCGTGGATCGCCTACAAATATTTTAGGAATAGTTGTATGATCAAGTAGCATCCGAAGCATCATTATATCAAAATCTTGCGTTTCGTCTACCATAACCATGTCATACTTATCTTCAACATACTTCTTGAACCATTGTTGATTTAATGAAAGCTTTCGCAGACTTTCAAATGTAATGAACTCTCCGTCTAGTGTTTTTGTCCATAGTTGAAGTAGTAGTGTCTTTGTGTCTTTTAGAACATTGTCACAATAATCTTTTGATTTAGCGTATGTTGGCTGATTACAGAAATCTGAGTATAGTTTTACTGTATTTTTCTTAATAGCAAATGGTTTGCCCTTAAGCCAAGGCACAGCGTCTGCAATAGTTTGAGGAGATAGTTGAACAATATTCACATGTTCATTACCGGTTTTTGATATATAAATATGATAGAGCAATTTATCTATATTTATAGCCTTTACATTAGTAATTTTCTGTTCTCGCAATTTATTATTAATTTCTTCAATCAATGACGTATTAAAAGCTGTGTATAGAATCCTTTTATCTTTGTGAATTTTTGCAAGGTTAAGAAGAGTAGTCGTCTTTCCACTACCAGCTACTGAACAAATAGCCATAATATCTCCTTTCTTAAAATCGTGTTTATTGACATAATCTCGATGAATATCATCTAGAAGATACATAGACTTCTTGCATCGGGCATAGATCATACGAACAGAATCAAGTTTCTTGGTAATATTCTTGAAGTACTCAATGCAGTCGGATGTAGCATTGCATTGAATACAAGTATTTTCACAAACTTCTTGGAAGGAACAAGAAAATCCAATCCAAACATGACGAATCCTTCTATCAATTTCAACTCTGTAACTATCAGTATCAAATAGAGTTATCCACTCATTACATCCAGTATAAAGGTAGATATTACAGTTCTTACCGACAGCTGCTACCGCGTTCTCCCAGTTTGTGTGGGGGATTTCACATATTACACGATCTCCAATTTCAACCTTTCTGATGTACTGATTCTCAACATTGAATATCCAATCCAAGTCGGAAGTCTTATCCCTACTTAATACATCTTCAACCTTGATTGGAGAGTTTTGAAACTCTACACCCTTCTTATGTGTAGTACAGTATGTATCGACAAGATGCTTAGATACATCATTTTTTCGCAGAATCTCGCAACTATCCTTCTTCATAAATCCAGTCATCATGTTATGCCAAGAATCAGTCTTTCTCTCTACTGTAGCCTTTTCACATTCGATATGAGTATCCTTTACAGTGTTCTGATGATAGAAGTGTTCAGTATAATTATTTTCTGCATTTCTTGACTTTCTGAAATGTAGACGCTCGTCACAATTATAACACTTGAAGTGACTAGTAGTATCGATATTGAACTTATATATATCATCTACTGATACAACTTGATCACCTAAAATTGCTATACTAGGCATCCTTACTAAGTTAAAAATTAGACTGGATGATTTCGTTTTTCAATTAGTTAGTTGATGACAAGCGTTCCGTATTCTACATTGTAACCCCACCAGTCCTCCTCTTCCTTATACGAATGAAATGTAACAGTCGTATCGGGCAGTTTGGTTATTGTTATTTCAGGTTTCCAAATAAGACGACATACCTTTCCATCTCTTTCTAGGTATCCTCCCCCACCGACAGAATAGTACCTCCAACTATTATACATATAGTTAGGGTCATCTTTACTAAATATTTCTCCGTCACATGCTGACGACAGAGAGCAATACTTTGTAGCTGAACAAGTTCCTGTTTGCTTGCTGATATGGTCTTCTGCCACTGTCCTAAACTTGTGGTAATCATTATCTTCCGTCGTAACTTCCTCAATTTCAGTGTTTGATGCGCACACACGAGTCCATCGTTCCTCCTTCTTCTCAACATCCGTCAAATCGCTGCAATAATTCTTGAAGAATTCATCCTTTGATATAGAATATGTCTGTTGAATCACAACTTTGCGCGTAATAGTCAGCATCTTACTAAGTTAAAAATTAGACTGAATGATTTCGTTTTTATAGATTATGCGTTCTCAATATTCGGCGGAAGAGGTGGGTTCTTGATATCGTAATACTCATAATATTCCAGTATTATACCACAATCCTTCCCCCAAAAGTTTATAGTGTTATTCAAATCAACTCCGGAGAAATAATACAAGGTTCCAACTCTACCACGCCCAAGTCCATCAGGTTCATACGCACAGGCAAAGATAAACTTGCCAAGAAACCGCCCTGAGATTGTCTTATAAATCTTACCTAGCTCCATTCTTACCAAGTTAAAAATTAGACTGGATAATTTCATTTTTATGTTTGTATTATGATTACTACCACAGTTCAGTAGTACATCTTAATGATTTCAAGAAGTTCTGTATTCTGTTCATTTTCTATTCGGTCAATACAATCTTGGATGGTCTGTACAAGTTTATCTAGTTTATCCGACATATCTACACCTTTTCCGTCAGGATTAAATCTAATAAATATCCACTTACCACTATGAATCATATACAGGTCATCGTAGCGTATTTCTTCATCTCGTTCATCGTATTTGCTATGAGCAAACTCATCTGTTTCAATCGCCAATATTGTGTTCCCGATAAGCTTTCGATGATCAATTCGTCTACGATGTGTGCATTCACAAGCATTGGTGTAAAGAGTTGAATCATGAATAAACCCTTCAAAATTTTCATTAATTGCATTACGAACTCTAATTTCCTTTCTATGCTCATGCGTAACCTTGCTTCGATCATCATCCGGAAAGATATGCTTGAAACATGTTGCACAATATCCATCATATTTTGACTTTCCGGATCGCGAGTCAATCCAATCAATACAATTTGGACACCTAGGACCACCACCATGTTTCTTGCACTTATCGGTTGGCTCCGCTGCACCTACCTTACACCCTTCAACAACACATCTAGAACCGCCTCCATGTTTTTTGCACTTATCGGTTGGTAATTTAGCGGCTGATTTACATCCTTCGATAACACATCTATGTCCACCACCATGTCGCTTACACTTATCTGCAGGAGGTTCAGCTGCCGATTCACATCCTTCCTCAATACATCTAGGACCACCACCATGTCTCTTGCACTTATCGGTTGGCTCCGCTGCACTTGCCTTACACCCTTCAATAACACATCTAGAACCACCTCCATGTTTCTTGCACTTATCAGTTGGACGCGCTGCAGATACCTTACATCCTTCAGCAACACATCTATGTCCACCACCATGTCGCTTACACTTATCTGATCCGTCTACTGCGGCTGTTTTACATCCTTCATCAATACATCTAGGACTACCACCATGTTTCTTACACTTGCCACCTTTCGTTCTAGCCCGCGTCTGACAACCCTCAATACTACATAGTTTTGTAGACATCCTCAAATGAACTAAAAAATAGACTGGATGATTTCGTTTTTAGTTTTACGCAAATATGTGTGGCATATGTCTCTTTGTATACTTTAAGAGTCCACGATCTCGCTTTGGACCATTGTAGTATTTGCGGTACGCTTCAATCACGTCCGGACCTTTACATTCGTCCGGCATTGCCATCGGAGGATCACGCCATGATTTGTTTGTGATCGGAGGAGCATTGGATTCCAACCACAACACATGTTCCAAACATCCGTGCGGCTTAGAAGGAGAGAAGCGGTACTCATGTTCCACTATCAAATCTTTCGCCAGCCATACGAGCCAGTAATAATGCGCCAAACTCTGTCTCACCCAAATCGCACACGGATGATTCTTGTGTGCCGTTTTATATCCCCTCTTTCCAGTTGATGCACATACCGGAGCGGTTTCTAATTTTTGACTTCCAGTTTCGTGGTGGGCAGTATATAGAAGTTGAGTAGATTCCAAAATCATCTTCACCACATGCTTGTCACAGTGCCATTTAGCACACTGACGAGTACGTCGACTTAGAAAGAAGATGTTCATCCTTGCAATTGAAAAAGATAGATTTGTATCTTATCCTTTCCGTTTTTAGGGTTAATCGAAATCTCGTATATGATAATGGCTCTTGTATCCGGCTTTGACCAGCTTTCCGATCTCTTCCCATTTGTTCTCTTCGAACATCATTTCAACTTTATCATCAGAACACCATCCCTCCTTCTCAATAAGGTAACCCATTAGACTCCAAATATTATACAGCGACGCCTCCTCAATAACCTTGCGAGTATGATTGACAAGAATATGTCTGAAACCCATCTTTACTTATTAATTGAAAAAGTTAGACTTAACTTTTCCGTTTTTAGTTTAGTTTATGTTTACATATCGGTCTCCCAAACAGTCACCCTGATATTGGTAATGAACTCATTCTCCCTCTCAAACTCAGCAACATACTCGTTAGACCCCTTCTTCTTATCTATGAACATAAGATTCGCAATAATATCGTTATCGTCCGGACTGATGCCGGTGTAAGTATCTTCCCACAGATCTTGGGTGATGAGATGCGAAGCGAGTTCCATGGCTGCATTCTTTGACTTCTTGGGGAATACGTAGTCGAGCTTCCAGCCGTTTTTCTCATCATACGTCTCGAGCTTGCACATCCATACGGTAGTAGTCATCTTTGAAGGTTACTACCTCCCAGTCTGACCCAAACAAATCCGTTTTTAAAGACAATGAAGACGCGAAAGAATAAGTTCAAGATGCCGCGTAAGTTCGGCAAGGCTCACTGTATGAAAAAGACATGTAAAAAGATGGGATTTACTGAAAAGGCATCGTGTCGCCCATACAAGAACTGTTATAAGAAGAAGAACTGAGTTTACTCGTAATATTTTTGAATATGTTTATTGACTTCCCAATGGTACCCCCATCGTCCCAGCACAATTTTCTGTGACGGCCGATAAAATAACCGAAGAAATCTATATATCATATTGGTTTAGGATTTGTTATCCTATTTAAATCCGTTTTGTTTAACGACCGTTGTAAATCACGAGCTGCTTGTTCTCGTTGAAGTAAAATCCAGCAGTGTGAAATTCTCCACAGCACTCCATATCCATATTGCGAACCTTGCCCTTGGAAATCCAATCGCATAGCCACTCCATAGGTTCCCTCTCATCTTCGTAGAGATTATACAGGCATGTGCGATTCCACGCTACAAACTTATCATAGCTGAATCGGCAGTGAACATAGTGGTCTGCCGTCTCGCATTCCCACTTGATAAACGCAGCCCTGTACTCCTCCTTGGACATCTTGGAAACCTCTTCTTGCGAATACGGAAACACCGGCTTCTCATTCAGCATGGATTCATAATGATCGGGGTAAAGGTCTACCATACGACCAAACTCGCCTTCATTAGGAATGAACTCCATCATCTTGTTGACCTTAACCTCATATTCATCATCATCATCGAAACCCATTTTGTTATGCTTAGTTGAAAAAGACTGGTTTATACTAATTAAATCCGTTTTCAGTAGGGCATGAACATCTCGTGAGCTTGACGTTCATAATAATCGCGGCGAGCATTGTCGCCACCATCATAGGTATCATACGGATCGCACTCCGGATCCCAGTTATCATACCTCCATTTGCGAAACGCGCGCTGAATTCGTCGTGCTGCGATATTGCGGTCCATTTGTTGTTGTGCGTTGTGTATTACTCTATACTATCTTGGACTGAATGAATCCGTTTTTTGGTGATTGAAATACTTTTCAGTTTGAAGCACACGATAGATCCTGGCATAATCAGTACGGCTGCAACTAAATCGTGCTCGTCCTGAAATGCCGAACTCTTGAATTCTTCAATTGGACACCAACCTTCAAATAACAGCTTGGCAGAATCGTAAAGAACGTTGTACGGTTCAAGAACATATGTCTCAATATCATTCAAAGCATAATCGCCCATGAAGTAGTATGATACGAGCTTGCTATCACTGTCGTAAAATCCAAATGCAGTTTGTCCGCCCATTCTTACAACCTAAAAACTGGACTCAAATGAATCCATTTTCAGTAAAAAAAGCATGTCATTTCAGACAGTGCTAATTTTAGACCAGTCTCCTCCACTAGGGTCAGTAGCTGATCTACTATATCATATGGTTAGACCAAACAAATCCGTTTTTGGCTACATCATTCTAGAAGTTAAGTTTTAGAACATTTCAATTCTTTTTCAATAGAGTTCCATTCCGATTCCCACATTGTCACGTAATTGAAACCTCGTGACGTGAACTCATCCTTTTTCCTCGCATCCTTCTCCCATTTCAAAGAATACGGTCGGCCATGGAAAGTGTCAGTAGCAGCGTATTTAGCAGGATTTCCGTGGAAGTAATCTCCCATAAACTCGTAGACTGTATTGGTCTCTTCACAGAACCCATCCACTGGCCAAGTATACCCTTTCTGTGTACGAATGCTAAACTCACCTCCTTGAAGCGCATGTCTGATCTTGATATTTTCCTTCTTCTCCAAATACTCTAGCCACCGAATAGCAATCATAGAGTACCCTTTACAGTTCGACAGCTTTTGTCCGCCTGTATACGTCACTCGAACCACGAACGTATCTCCCGAATCAAATACTTGGAGTCTAGTCTTTTGCGGAACGAGACATTTGCGCAGAACAGTCCATGCTGCCTTATTTGGTTTTCCGCCGACATAGAACCGCCGACAATCTTGTTTTCCGTTCTGTTCCTCGACTGTCAATGTTAGTGAATACTCCTTAGTAAACCGCGAGATGTTGTCCATCATGAAATCAAACATCTCGTGATCCGTTATGGCCTCTTCGTAATTATCAAAGTCAAACACCCAAGGTTTGGTGGTCAAAGTTTTACAAACAGCTTCGTCATTGCCAACGTAGAGTCGCGATTCACCGTGTCCTACTTTGCCCGTTTCCTTCTTGTTCTTCAAAGGACCGCTCACGAAACAGTCGGGGACTTCAATATCTGCAACAATCATTCTTACTATTTAAAAACTGGTGCTGAATAAATCCATTTTTAGAGTTAAAACAAGTATTCAACTGATTCATCTTCATAATTGTAACTGTAAGTATTCGTCCAATAAACTGGAATTTCTAAATATTCGGCATTCTGAGCTACACACCAACTTTTATATTCGAACCATGCTTTTTGAATTATTTGTGCTGCTTGGTCAGGACTCATTTTACTTGCTCTTTCCTTGTTTAGATACCCCTAGTCCGTTTTTATTCGTTCCGTATGTTTGAGCTATAGCGCGATGCTGATGTGATTGGCAGTACCCCTGGCAAAAATGCGGTAACATACAACCACCTACACCGCATGGAATGAAGGGTTGGGGTTTTTCAGGTTCGCTTACCTTCTTAGATTTGGAGTTTCCCATTACTTATATTTTGTAGAAAGCATCTAAACGAATTTTAACCCAGGGTCGAAAATAAGGAATGTTCCTTCCACAAGAAGTCAAAGATAAGTTGCCGGACGATATTGTTAACCTAATTATGACGTATTTGCCAAAGAAGAAAAAGAAGGGACATATAAGTCCATCCTTGCAACGAGAACTTGAAAAACTCCAAAAGCTTACATTGAAAGGTATGAATGGTATGTACTTAAGAGAATTTTCGGCATTTGTAATGGATTAAAAATGGATACTGTTCTAATTAGTTGATTAAATATCAAGATGTATCGCAAGGATAGTGAAGTAGTACCTGTTGGTGACAACCGTTTTGCACCTCTTTCTAAGTATTATATATATGCTACGCCCGAAGAACTAGATCAGATGTTTCCTAAGATTTATGTAAAAAAGTCAGAGAACAGTGATGCAGATAAGGTTGTAAGTCCTAATCCGAAAATGGCAAATCCCACGAACGTTGCTAAGAAACTGTAATGGTTTGCTATTGTAATTCAACGGAACTTTCAGAAAAATAAAAGATGGACGGTAAGGACCTGACATTATATCTTCCAACCACTCATCTAATCTGATTTTTCCAAGATATAGGTTCAAGTTTTCTATTGTGCGGTAATTTGGTCCTCCCCATGGCGGATCGATGTACAGAACATCCGAAGCCCACTTATACACTTCTGTACAATCACCATGATAAAGGGATATGTTAGTGAAGCCATAGACCCCCACATTGTTCTTTAATGCTTCAAAGTTGTCAATGTTTAACTCTATACTATGCACTTCCCTGAACACTCCAGCGAAGTTCAGTGTATCTCCACCGATACATCCTGTAGCATCAGTAATGCTTTTTGTTTCACAATCACCAACAGTATTTTTAATTATTTGAATTATATGATCGGCATCTCGTCGTCGCGTTATACTGTATGATCCTTCATCTGTTACCTGAAGACGAGAGTAATCTACACTCCCTCGAGGAAACATATCCTCCATTACTTCCTATTCACAGGAACCTTTAAAGTCCCAAGTTCGTGTGAATAAGTTTCTGTTTAATCTAATAAAAATGGCCAAGCGTTCTGCATCAGTTAAGCGTTCAGCGTCTGTGAAGAAGGGTGGAAAGCGTTCCGCATCAGTTAAGCGCTCTGCCTCCGTCAAGAAGGGCGGCAAGACTCGCCGTGCTCACCGCAAGCATTAATCGGAGAAGGAATACCATGTTTCAAAATCAGTCGTATTTATAGGCATAAATCCTTTTGTTTTCAATGCGGAATCTCTATAAAATGTTCCGCCTGTTAATACGAGTATTTCTTCGCCATTCTGCGACTCATCGGTAAACACCAACTCCTGTATCAATCCTTTCATCATCGGAAAAAAATCATCAAAGGTGTATTTTTTATCCCTTTTTTGTATCAGTCTACCTTTGTTTATCGTTCGTAGTTCTTCTTTTACTTCGTCCGTAAACGTATATTGAATACTGCGCGTACTCAACCATACGGCATTTTTAAGATGTATTTTAAAGAGGTGCCCTACTCGCTGTGTATCTTCATCTAAGGCCCAATCCCTTTCAACAAATAATTCAGCCATGTCTTTGTTGGGAGTTGTGGATACAAACAGTGATGTATTTTTTATTACGCTGTCCTTTTTTGCTTGTCCTCTGTAGACTACTTTGTTTCTAGTAGAACCATATTTGTATATGATCTCTGCTATGTGTTTCCAACAAGTTCTCTTATCACAGTTGTAATACATAGCAATATAACAGAGTATATATGCTTCCTCTTTTGGAGTCAGCAATAAAGGCTTCATTGCAATTCTTACTAAAAACTCTCATTTAAAATCTGCAAGCATTAAGTCCATCCACATCGGATGAGCGTTAAGAATAAGTAGGAACTGTTGAAGAGGCGCTGCATGGCTTCTACCGATTCGGAAATCATGAGTAAATGTTTCAGTACCCGACTCTTCGGGCTAAAGTAAATCGGATAGTCACGATCAAGCTCCAAATGGTATTTGGGTCGTGCCTTTGAGAAATCGTCCTTATTCACATTCTTCGTTACAAAATCTAGTTCATCATCTACTGCCCTTCCCACTACTGTCTTAATACTGCGTGTCCCCGTCGGAACCCAAACTACATGCTGACCATTTAGGAGATACTTGAGCGCTAGAGGAAACAGTTCACGTTCTAACTCGATCTTGTGTAATGATGTCGTTTCTAAATCTTGTTTGCTGATGAGAACAACTTGATTACGGACTTTGAGTGACATCTTGTTCATCATATCTTCGTTCGCATCTGCAATCTTGTTCAGCTTCTTTCCGTAACGCTGAGAGAACGGGATGACATCCACTAATCCTTTACCTTCCATCCAATCAAAGTACTTTCGGAATGGTGCAACTTGGCTCTTAGTCTCAAAATGAATGTATTCAAAGATCGTTTGCCATTCGCAGTACAGGAAGTCGGATACATACCGATCGTAAGCGCGAGGATACCGGTTAGACGCAGCTCCCTCCGATGTCGCACGATCTTCTCCCGTCAAGCATTCAGGGTGAGAAATAACAATATCCTCGTAATCTCGCCCCTTGATCATTGGAACTTCAGGACCATATGACAAATCTAGCCATAAATACTCAATTGGTAACTGTATGGTGTTGAGAGGAGCTAGAGCATTATGAAGCATGATTGCCATGGACAAAATACGATCATCGGCTTTCCCGGGATGTTTGGATGTTTCTTTCTGCCATAATTCCAGTAAATCACGACCGCCCTTTGTGTTTCCAAAAAACATAGTGCCTCCGGACATCTCAAATACAAAAGGGTCAAAGCACGCTAATCCCTTCTTACGTCCAATACCTGGACGAGAATCGGTATTCCATCCACGTGCCATGTAATCGATGTCGTTCATATCAAACACTGAAGGATACGATAGAACCTTCATGTCTCCATCAATGTACAGAACGCCGCGAGGATACGAAGCTTCCAAAGCTAACTGAATGAAATAAGGTTTGAAGTTGATAGCGTGCTGGTATCCTCCCTTCACCGCAAACTCGGGATACTCTTCAGCTAAAAAGTTGCATTTGTACTTACGGCACGCCTTCTCCCATTCATCAATCATGTCTTCATACTTGATGGGAGGCACTGTTAGAGGCTCTCCCTCTTTCAAATCCTCAGGACAAGGACGCTGAGTGTTCTTGTTTAAGTTTCCACGACCCCACCAGTATGTGATGACGACAAAGTTGCTGTCTTTATTTACGATAGTGGGGTTCAGTGAGTGAGCAGCAGCTCGCTTAAAGAAATCATCTGACCCACCCTTTACCATTATTAATTACATCTAAAAAACGGTTCTTGAAGGGATCGAACCTACGACCTTTCGGTTAACAGCCAAACGCTCTACCACTGAGCTAAAGAACCACTTGTTACTGCGAAGTTAACTTGGAGATCTAAACGAAAAATAGTATCTTGCGATACCATCTCCAACTGTATTTAAAGCCCCTCCTACGCTATAAATTGTGCAAACCTTGCGCTTGCTCCATTTCCTTGTTTCATTTCGAGGTTGTCTCCCCTAACCATCCGCCACACTTCATATCAATCCCCATTTGGAGTTATGATATATTATTAACGTTGTTCCTGTGCCTCCTCCTCCGCACTGTGTCATGTATCCCCACCCACGATATGGATACCCTGGTTTTTTAAAGAGGTATGCTCCTCTTATACTACTGCGCTCCGCCTCGCGCAATATCATGTACCCCCACCAAATGATCATTAGGTACCCTGGCTTTTTATAGAGGTGCGCACCTCTCTAGGCGGTGTGAAGAATCTCCCGGAGTCACCCTTTCTGAGAATTTCACACCTGTTTTTTCGAAAGGTTTACTCCTTGCTCATGTGCTCCAACCGTCGCACAAGTAACCATGTATCACTTCCCGATTTCTTTTGAAATCATTCTGATACCCTGACTTATCACATCAACATCCATTTGGATTCTGATGTGCTTATAATTAATATTTGCTCCTTCCTTCTTACCATTGCGCAAATATCTATCCTATACAACCGCTGTAACCAGCTAACACTATAGGCCTAGTTTTTTATAGAGGTATGCTCCTCAAAGGCTGTCCATAGGACTGCCCAACATCTATCTCCTTGGACCGAATGAATCCGTTTTCGGGGGGTAGGGTAACCCTAAACGAAAAAGGTTTCCCTTTAACGGATTTGGTCTAGTCACCGGTTTACTCCTCAATCCTTTTTTAGACAGGGTGTGTCCTGTTGTTGTCGGCGGCGCCATAGCTGTGCGGACACTACTCACTTCCTTAAACCCAATGAATCCGTTTTTGAGGTTACTTGGTTCCGCTCCAAGATCGCGCGCCGCCAGGCGGCACTGCTGAGCTCCCGCTTGACCACCTCATCGGCAGCATTGAGAGCCCTGACGCGATCGTTCTCCCGCTCGATTCCCTCTCCGAACTCTTTCCACGCTTGGCTAAAGGTCCGACCCCAAGGATCTACTTGTTCTTCCCAGCGCGGCGCAACTTCGGGCTCCATAACCATCTTGCATGGCTCGCCGCACTGCTTGATGAACGCTGAAAGTCCTGGAAACTCGGAGTACTCCTCCTCATGTGTCTCACGAGGACCAAGATCGCCGTTATCATAATCAGCTTTGTCCTCGCCATAAGGGCGTTGATTTTCAGGAGGATGATTCTGTTCAGTTCCATCAGCAACCGCCCAGCGCGCCGCGGTCCGAAGAGCATGTGCCCTCGTCTCACGACCTTGGTTAGGTTGGCGCTCAACCCACAGCTTCAGCAATGCTTCTGCCTGATTCTTGGGTAGCGCAAGATACTCGCGAACAGTCATCATTGGGTCAGAATTGTTGTTGTTCATTTTGTTTATCGTCGGTTACAGTGTTGTTCGTTGACACTAATGAATCCATTTTGATTGTTAGATACTCATTTGAATCCTCTTGAACATACGTGTATTCTTAAGTGTATCGAAAATTTCGATGATAGTCTTGTCTTCCTCAAATTCAGGAATATCTACATTCATAACTTGCTTGAACACACTATCCATCTCACTATCCCAAACAGATCCAATAGTACTTCCATTCAACATAATGATATCTCCAATTTGAGGCTTGTACTTTACTGCTGCAATACCTAGGATCATGCTTTGAACTTCAAGATTAGTTAGATTTGATCGAATGCAGTCAAATGCACAGCGATGAAGTCCGATATAACGGAAGAAAACGAACGAGTCCCAAATATCCTGGGCAGTAATTTTGTATATCATTCTTACGGCTTGTAAGATACAGCGTATTAAATCTATTTTCACCCCTAACGCCCCCACTGCCCACCTCCCAAAAACGGATTTGTTTGGTTCAAGGAGATAGATTGTAGGCCGAACTGTATGGCTATGGGGCACAAGTACTAACCGAGTAATCGGGGGGAAAGGGTCAGTTTATGCGGCCAAATATCAGGTTATGTGGATGAAATATGCCACCCGTAAACAACCACGCCATACAGATCTAGTTCGTCACTAAAAAGACAGAACAAGGTTAGCTTTTACAACAACAAAAGCTATAACGTACCCCAATATGAACAATAAGGTGCGCCATAAAGAAAACGGGAGATGTTCAGGATAACCAATCAAGGTTCTCAGCTTTTTCATTTTATGTCTTTTGTCAATTCATTCAATTAATCGACGATCAGTAGATGGGGGAAGTCACTGCCAAAAAGGGTGCGATTGGATGTGTATTTGTTCAGTAGGATAATATATG
>Ga0114973_10002177_pt1 | contig 14379 bp, 4 predicted proteins | sample M_140807_MF_Meta_FD_87025 | JGI IMG/M metagenome (GOLD analysis project Ga0114973, IMG submission 87025) | Freshwater microbial communities from Lake Montjoie, Canada to study carbon cycling - M_140807_MF_MetaG | ecosystem: Environmental > Aquatic > Freshwater > Lake | place: Lake Montjoie... | reverse complement strand
CTTGGAGAAAATAACGTGGGAGCAAATCGACGAATACCGCGCATCTCGGAAAAAAGACATACCGCCGATTATGAGGAGAAACGAAGACGTGTTTTTCACGCACGCATGTGAAATACTATGCAAAATAGTACCTGATGTTTATAATAGAACATTTCTGTGTATCGAGAACGATTTTAATCCTTTGGCGGCGGTCCACCACGGATGGAATAAGGGGTATATTTCGGTCTATGGTCTGGCATTTTTGCTGAAATCCTCTCCGTTTTTTTCCGCGTATTTATAGTAATTTAATTCCTGAATGTAATTGAACACTCCCTTATGTGTATCGATTTGTTTATTTTTATAAATCCTAGACTTCCAGAAGTTTAAAGAATAGTAGTAACATAATTACGAGTTGAACTTGGTAATTTTAATTTGGTATGGGAAGTTTTAGTAATATACCTACGAGTTGAATTACGTACATCTTTGTTTATTTGGTTTTTATTTTCAAATGAAGATTTAATTCTAGTCGTTTTGTTGAGTTTTTTTATTGATTTTTTATCAACAAACTTATTTTTTAAAACAGGTAATTTTATTTTAATTGCGTTTCCGTTTGTTAATGCGGATTTAATTCCCATTTTTTTATCAATTTCTCTCATAATTTTAGAAAAATTTTTATTAAATTTGTTATTTATTTTTTTTTTAGTATTGGGTTTACTTAATAACTTAAATCGTGTTTTTGTCCCTCCATACTCATAACCGAGGTCTTGGTGTCTTAAAACATCCCCACCAAACAATGTCTGATTATTATGCACTTGATAATCATAAATATTACTAGGTTCAGGTAAAAATCCATACATATATCGTAATTTTTCATAAGTGTAACGGGTATCTTGATTTTTTGCTAAAACAGTAAACATAATATCCAAATAAGACTCCTTAGTATATCCATATTTATCCAAAATACCTAATAATGTGACCTCGTCACTAAATGTTTCATATATTGCAACTTGAGGATCACACATAATTAGGGTATTAGAAATACATACAATTGACATTATATGCCCTTCATGATTATAATCATGCGTTCCTCCGATGTATTTTTCTCTATAAAATTTAATAATTAAAGCAAAATTGTTTCCATTACCAGCATCTTTCAAACCTAATAACACACTAATTACGTTTTTAAGTTGAAATCTAACAGCTATAACGTTTAAATAAGTTTTATCATCTGAAAAATTATTTAACACATTTGAAACATAATGGTTAAATATGTAATGACAAATTGCAAAAATTGATGTCCCATTCGGTGACATACAAACACTCATTTCTCTCGCTTCATTATCTGGTATTAATTTTAAAAATGATAAAACATCAAACCCGCAACCCGGAACTGTATTTCGCGGCAATAGTACCCAACTTGTACCTTTTTTAATTATATCTTCAGTATCAATACTAATTAACGATAAAGTTATAATACTGCCAGGTTCATTAAACGGAACATTATTATCAAACATCTCACGATTTATGTTACGAAACGATTCAATATCTCTTAGCGGAATATTCGGCATAATTGAACCTTTAACCGGTCCAATTGTTAGGTCATACCCTTCATATTTTGATGTATATGTTTCATACAAAGATAGACAAGAAACAATCATAAGGTCAATAGTATTACTGTTTATTCCTTTTGCTTTTGCAAAATATTGAGCTCTTTGGATAATATAAGAATATGTAAAAAACTGATGTTGAACATCATTATATATGTCCTCCCAACTGATTAGTGGTTCAAGAGTTTTATTAATACATTGAGTTCTAACACCATTTTCCATTATTGACTCAAACCTACAATAAAATAATCCAAAAAAGTCAGTCACCCTGCCTGCTTCCACTATATGAAATTTATCTGATTCTTTTATAGCAAAACATAATGGGGGCATATATGAAATATTGTTTTCTGTTTCAAAAGGTAATTTTGATTCTGTGTCAAAACAAGAATTTCCATTTATTATATCAAGATATTTATCGAGATATAAACCTTCTCCAAAATTTCCTGGACATAATAAACGTTTAAATTCACTTTTAATTGGATAGTAAACTTGAGTTGGTGAAATAACTGTACCGTGTGATAACCAAATAAATATGTGATCATTAACTATTGATTCCATTATATATTGTATAAAATTAATGCATATTAAATTTATTCCGTATTTTTTTATTTTCAGGAGAATCTAATGAAAATTTCGGATTTACTACCTGCGAATTAAAATTACAACAGTTTATAAATTCAAACATTAATATTCATACAGATTATCGTAAATACCACTCAGTAATTGGTCGCCGGAGGCGACCTCTCGCATATATTTATCGAAATACACCCGCTGTGACTCTTCATCCGAGATTTCAACGAGAGGAAGTGTCTGTTTACGCCGATAATCCGCGTCCAATTGTGCATATTCAATCATATGTTGGTGTCCGAAATGGTGTCTCACATCCGACTCCGGAATACGAGTTTTAATTTGCAGTTTCCTCGAGAAGAAGTCCGGGAAAGGTCCGTATACATATTTTATGATATGCATATTTCTTGCTATCGAATCATGGCGGAATTCGTGGCGTCCGACATAATATGGATTTCGAAAATCTCGGATTCGATGCATAAATCGATTATAATGGTTATTGACATAGTGCTCCTCCTCCTCTGTCAATATGCCGCTTTTCCCGTTCTGAAAATAGACCAAATTATTCTGTTTTAAGAGGGCGATAGAGAGGTTGTTTTTCGGCGAATTCTCGCGGTCAACCGACGTCAATGAAGGTACCCTTATAGCAGATGCGTTACCGATATCCGCGAAAACCGGACTTTCTTTGCGACGTAAACCGACAGCAAATAGAAATTCGGTGGTGGTAAGTGCGAGTCGCCAGTGATTATTGTCGAACGAATTCTCGTATCCCGATACCTCTGCGTCAATTGCCATTGCCCCGAACTCGCGATTATTGGAATAAACCACATTCCACGAATCCGGCGCCTCTCGCTTAATGATTTCGCGACTCTTATCTGTCGAATGGTAATCGATTAGAACCGCACAATTGAAGAGAGGTGCATGGTGCCGAATCCACTGTGTGAGAAGTGCCTCCTCATTATAGAAATGCGAAATCAATATATTGTGGTGATGCACAGACGTTTTGGTGAACCTGGTGTCGATTTCCTCATATACAACCCATTCTTTGTCTTGGTCGACATACCAGATTTTCTTGAGAGGATAGGTGACAATAAAATAGGTCGGCGCACCTCCGCGGGCATTTTTTACCCTCTCCTTTATCTCGTCGATGAAATTCCATGCCAGCACATAAACCACGAGAGGTGCGTCAGATTCGCCCAGTTTTTTGGGCGCGACAATCCGGTATTTCCGATTCGTAGCATAATATCCCTGTTTTATAGGCGAATCATCTGCAATATATTCGAGAGGCATATGCCAGCGGAGCGAATTCAAAACCGTCATACCTTTCGCTGCCGCGCCATATCCCACCATTTTTGTGCCATTGGCGGTCAATTTCTTGCACCATTTATTCAACCAGTTCGACAGTTCATTGACCTTCTCCACGTAGACGTAATACAGCAAATCATCATATAGACCGATTTCCTTCTCGTATTTGTATACGGTATTCTCAGTAATATCGGTTTGCGATTGGAGTCGGAATCGGAATATATAAGACGAACCGTGAACCGGCGTTTTCTCGACGCCGTCTAGACAGAGTCCCGCCATTTTCGCTGCAATATCCATTGACCGGACAGTGAAGAACGAAAGATGTTCATGATATGCAGTATCATATTGCCCCCTTTCTATCATCTCTGATTGAGAGGTTTGCACATATAATATAGTCTGGTCGTTCATAACCTCTCGACATTTTGCCAAGAATGCGACTGGGTCGGGAACGTGGGCGCAAACGTTTTGTGCGACGATAATATCGAGAGGCGGATATTCTGGTACGGGGTCTTGTCCCCAGAACCCGACGGTTATTTCGTGCCCCTTAGCACTCGAAATCGGTTGAATATTTCGTGCGGGGTCATATCCGAATGTCCGCCATCCTCTCGCTTTATACCAGTCTAAAAGCGACCCGTCATTACATGCGATTTCTAAGACCGTTCCCGGTACGCCTTTTTGCCCGCTTTCTCGGATGGATTTATCGGCAAAATCGCGGAAGAACTCGCGCATAGTATTCGACGTACCACTCAAGTAAATATAATTCGAGAAAACCTCCTCTGGTGGAATCGTATAACTCAATTGTGTATGATAACAATTGCGACAGACATCTAAGCGGAGAGGATATTCGGGCAGTGCATTTTCCGGACAACCCGCATAATGATTCGCACTCGGTTGCTCAGCAAAGTCATATAATACTGCCATATTATCTGCTCGTTTACAAACGCGACATTGGGCACCGTCAGCGGCGGGTTTCAAATACGAGTCGCTATTTGACACGTGTTTTATATTTGCGATTAATTCGTCTACTAATGCGCCGTTTCTGCCTCTCCACTCAAACCCGAATTCTTTTGCTGCTTTATGGTTATCCATCGAGAATCCGAGCGCGCGTTTCTGTTGCTCGGTGTCGAGTTCATAGACAATATTACTGCCGGTTTTGCACCCGATTTCATTTGCTATTTTCGCCACAGTACAATTGAAAGAGCACATATTATAGATTTGGTGCCCCTGGATTTGGTCGCGTTTCTCTATCATTAATTCGATTGCTGTCCTCAAGTCTTCAAATGAGAGGATACTGCGACCCATATGTGCACCATGGACTCGGACTTTTCCGAATAAGACGGCATCACGCAACATCTTGATATGTATCGAAGTCCGTTTCTGATTCGGCGAAATACCAATGACGGTTCCTAATCTGAGTGCGGCGGACTTGATATGCGTGAGGGTGCGGATATTCTTTTCGCGGTTATACATCGAACTCATATATTGGTCGAATAATTGCTCGTTTAATAGAGCATCCTCTCGCGGTTCCGACATACCAAATCCCTCATACAACGCTGCAGTACTTGCGTATATCAAAAGAGCACCCGATTTCATATTCGCTGCTAGTGACATGATATCGCCGACATTCGCATCGAAAACCTCTCGGCGAGTCAATTCTTCGCACCGTTGGTGCCCTACTATTCCACCAAGATAAATAACCACATCCGCGTCTTTGCCTCTCGTATTATCGAGAGGGTTGTCGATATTTTGCAATTCCGAACACAAATACGAACCGATATACCCTCGGTGCCCAATAATCGCGACTTTCGGCATTGCGACAAATAATATAAAACAGCAAAATGATTTTATACCGTTTTTTATTCGACTCATTATTTTGGTAAATCACAAAATTCACAATTTTGATTTTTGTAATTTGTGAATCAGACCATTAAACACAAAATCAGAATTTCGGTGTGTTATGATGTTTTGCAGCATGTTAATGATAATCTAGGTAAAAAAAGTGATGTCATATATTGTTATAGGGTGCTGCGCAATGACTGACTACGACGCTTCCGATAACGAATATAACCACGACGCTTCCGATAACGAATATAACCACGACGCTTCTGGTAACCACGATGCTTCTGGAAATGATTGGCACAACCACAATCAAGATTGCGATTCTTCTGGAAATGAGCATAACCACGAACATAACAATATGTCAGATGATGAATGTTGTGATGGTCGCGACGGAAGGGATGGTCGCGACGGAAGGGATGGTCGCGACGGACGCGACGGACGCGATGGCAAAAATGGGCGAAATGGAAAAGACGGTAAATCTTTACCTGGATGTCCTGGACCTAAAGGTCCTCCTGGTTGCCACGGTCCTACTGGACCAACCGGCGAACAAGGTCCAACTGGCGAACAAGGTCCAACTGGCGACCAAGGTCCAACTGGCGACCAAGGTCCAACCGGCGAACAAGGTCCAACTGGCGACCAAGGTCCAACTGGCGACCAAGGTCCAACTGGCGAACAAGGTCCAACTGGCGACCAAGGACCAACCGGTTATACTGGATATACTGGAGAAACCGGTCCTATTGGTCCCACCGGTTCATTATCCGATACATTTTTACACGCTTACTCGGTTACCCCTCAATTAGTTGGAGTTGACGAACCAACGTCATTCGAGTTTTCCTCTGCCATTATTGGAAACTGTGGATTTGTGAATAATTCAACTGAAGTATATACTTGGCAACCTGGTTATTACTATGTAAGTGCCACTCTTCATCACAAAGAACCCTGTCAGTTCAGCATTATGAAGAATGATATTGTAGTTGTTCCTGGTGGAATTTTCAGTTCACCCACCGGGTCAACGCAAAGTAACTGCTCTCTGATAATGTACGTAGATGCATCTGATTTGATTTCACCAACGGCATTATCTCCTTCTGGATTTGCGTGCAAAGTTCAATTGAGAAACCACACATCTTATGTCCCAATAGTGTCACTTGATGGCACGAGTGGAGCAGGAAGTGCCGAACCCGATATCAATTGCAGTATTAGTTTGATACTGCTCAAATAAAGGTAACCTATGATTACTACGAAGTGCCTTCTGAACCCTCCTTTTATGAGGTACTGATGATGTAGATATAAAGAATGTTATTACTTTATTTTTTTGAATTATAGCAACCTATAAGTTTGGCATAATTCGTTTAAAAATGATTTAAAAAAATAATACAACATTATATAAAATAACACGTCGTATAATGTGTGCGTCTTTTATTGTAGACAATTTGTCTGACCGATTAAAAATATCAAACACAAAAATTATTGAATTTTACCAGTCAAACCCCCATATAGATTTCGAAGAAGTAAACTTATTGATTATAAATATTTTGCAGAAAACCGGGTCAATAAAACAACTAGAAACTGTCGTATTTCAAGGCGACCATAATAAGACCAAAGAACTCGGGGCGTTCATATCAAATATGCGAGATGGAATTCACAAACTCATTCAATCCATTTCCAGCAAATATATTATCGCGAAAACAGAATATATACGCGAATTTACTTCGGCATCATTGGAACCGGATTCGCATGAGTTAATTTTAATAGCAAACCAAAAATTATTCGAGAATTCATGCTCCATTTTGTCTGTAATATTTCAATTGCGTTTTTCCAATATTGCAGAAAAAACGAAAATTATACTGCACCAGTTCAATAAAATATTGACTGCGAATACCGAGCAGATTTTCACTAAATTTGATTTTCCGATAAAAACTGACGAATATATTCACAATTTCGACTCGAATTCGACTCACATGATACAGGCAATTGCTCAATTATTATCCGACTTCATAACATCCTACGAATCAAGGACAGCAAATTATGCTAAAATCCAGGACGACCCATCATTTACTGTTTATTACAAACTCATATACGAATTGAATGATATCATTCACCAACTACCGAGTACAGACGAAATTGTGGTATTGTTTGAAAATCTGTTATCGCAGTCCTTCCCAACTGCATCTATAACAACCGAAAAAGGGTCAAATGAATTTCATATAATACGCGACAATAAACCAGCAATATACGTTGAAGTGCATGAGAATCATCAATACAATATTGGCGTATCGGACGTAAAACGTTTTATAAAACGCGCAATTGAAACGACCTCACACGGTATTTTGGTATCGCAATACACTGGAATCACATCTAAACCGAATTACCACATCGAAATTCACAATAATATCGTGGTCATTTATTTGCATAAAGTCAACTTTTCTTCTGATGCACTTCAAAAAGCAGCGGATATGATTGACGCGATTTCATCTAAAATGACCGAATTCTGCTCAATATCGGATAATAAATATTCAATTCCCAAAGATATATTAGACGGCGTGAATCGCGAATACCAGCAGTTTATCATGCAGAAGGAGACGATAATAACCGGGTTCAAAGAGCAGCAAAAACTCTTTTATCGAAATTGGATGATATGCGGTTCGGTGTGCTTGATAAGTACTTATCGACCCGTTATTCTTCGTGTAAAAAACAGGGATTCAATTGCAATTTATGTAATAATTTCAATGTCGGAACGCTGAAAGGACTCGCTGCACATAAACGCGGGTGTGCTAGGAAACAGGCACTGACCGTAGACCATGACGCCGCGATTCAATTGGAAAAAATCGCGGTCAAATGACCCGACACGACCCCCCCAAAATTCAATGTTTACCAATAACGCAAACATCGAATATGGTAAATTCCGTTGCTTATTTTTCGCTCCGGAATTGGATGATTATCCGGAGAAACTGACGTAGGAAGTTTCGCAGGAGAATCAAATACGTTTATGCCTTAGGTGTTCCCGCTTTTACGAGTGACAAATCCGATTCGCCCAATATATTCGTGGCACACATTTGCACATTATACACAGTGCCGTTTGTCAATCCCTCAATAATGAATGATTTGCCGCCGATAATCGTCGCCACTTCCGTTTTATCGGCGCCACCGTTGGTCGTATATTTATACCCGATTATAGGAGAACCGTTTGCGGCAGGCACGGTGAATGTCACCGTTAATTGTCCATTTCCTGCCACGACAGTAGTAATGACGGGTTTATCTGGTGCTTTGTAAACTGGCGTTGCGGGTTTTGCTACTGACCAAGCAGAGTATCCTGCAGGAGTAATTGCAGCAATACGTATATTATACGACACATCATTTGTTAATTCCGTAATGAGTAATGGCGAAACTGCCCCACTGACATCATAGATAGTTGTGGCAGAAGAATCCAATGTATAAGCATATCCAGTAATAGGAGCACCTCTTGCCGGTGCACCAGTAAATGTGACGAGCGCACTTCTGTCGCCAACCACAACGGTCGATATAACAGGCGCGATGGGCGGTAAATATACGAATGATACAGGTTTTGCTGCGGGCGCGGATGCGGGTGAGTCGCCTGCACCATTAACCGCTATAATACGAACGTTATAAGTAACATTTGGAAGAACACCCTCTGTTATCACGAGAGGTAATATTGTGCCACTTGCATTAAGGAATGTTCCCTGTGTCCCCGGAACATCTAATGCATACTTATATCCAGTAATAGCAGACCCGTTTATTGTAGGCGGCAAAAATGCTACTGTCATCCGATTCAGTGAGATAGTCAATCCAGTAATTTTGGGTGCTGCGGGCGGAAGGTATACGAATGTAAACGTCTTGGAAGGCACCGACTCGGAAGAATCACCTGCCGCATTTGTGGCAATGATTTTGACCGTATTGACAGTATTGGGCGATATGCCGTAAATACGCAATGGTAATGTCAACCCAGAAATGTCCGTATAGTTGGTGCTTGTGCCAAGTGCGTATTTGTATTTTAGTAATGGCGTTCCATTATCTGGCGGAGCGAGAAATGATATTAATGCTCCGTCAAATAGAGAGGTTACTCCTGTTATAACAACCTTTGTAGGAGGAGCACATGGTGTTCTATTTCCAACCGAATTTGAAACCGCCGAATTTCCATTCGCATTGCTCGCTATTAACACTACATTATATGGCGTTCCGTTCTTCAACTTGGGAACCATTAAAGGCGATACTGAGGTGGTACTTGCAGAAGTACCTTTGGAGAAGGCAGGTGTACCGACAAATCCATATGAATATGAGGCAATCGCAAATCCGTTATCTTGCGGCACATTAAAATGAACCAATAACATACTTGGACCGACTTCAACCGAAGTTATGACTGGCGCTAATGGCACACCTGGAAGTACCGCGAAGGTGGACGTAAATGGCGATATTCCGACTGCATTACACGAAGCAATTGCAACTGTGCTCGGTTTTTTATTTGTAAGTCCGGTTATTGTCAACGGACTTGTTATGCCAGACACATCGTATGTGTTTTTACCGTCAGACCATCTAAATTTGGTAAGAGCAGAACCGTTTGTATCCGCCGCACTGAAATAAACATACGCACACGCATTGCCTGGTAAAACCTGAGTTACAACCGGGGCAACAAGAGGAATACCGAATGGCATGAATGTATTTGAATTGGCAGCATAATTCGAAAGTCCAGTATTATTCATTGCCCTCAAACGCAGTGTGTAATTAATTGCATTTTTAATACCGAATATTTTAATCGTTCCGTCATCGCGTTTCATAATAGGTGTGTCGATTGGCGCCACATCGGCATCGCCTAAAAGAGAATACAAATAATACTGTATTGTTTCGCCATTCGATGCGCCGTCGGTGAATGTAACAATTGCGGATTCATTGAGAGGCGTTACTACTACATTCGAAGGTGGACTTGGAGGAGCACTTGGATGAATTGGCGAACTTGCACTAGATAATGGCGAATCGCCTGCGGTTGTACACGACTTGACTCTTACCACGTAATCCTGACCATTGGTTAATTCGGGTATGACAAAACTATCAGTTGTGCTCGAAACAAACACCAAATTGTCGCTGTTGTCTAGCGCATATTTGTAACCGATAATACCCGCATCTGACGTCCATCCGTCCATTTTCACTGTGAGTTGACTGTCACCAGGAGTAATACTTGTGATAGATGCAGAGGTTGGTACCAGGAATGGCACCACGGTGGATGACATTGCCGATGGTCCCGAACTACCTGCAAGATTAACCGCACGCACATAAAAGGAATATGACTGCCAATTCACCAAATTATTCAGCACAATCGGTGACGCGGGGTCGACAATATTATATTTAACGCCGTCAGTTGAATACTCATAATTGATAACACTACGACCATTGTTGCTACCGTCCACTACATAAATCGAAACAGTGCGATTTCCAGCAACGACTGAACTAATTGTAGGAGCATTTGGCACAGTATATGGAACAACCGGATTCGACTGCAATGATGCCGGAGAATCTCCCTGTGACGTGACGGATTTCACATATACTCTGTATGTGGTCGCGTTTACAAGATTGGGTATTGAAAATGAAGACCCACCTCCGGAAATATAAGTATAATCTGTGCTGTTAAATGAATATCTGTATCCGACGACACCAGTACCAATAGTCAATCCATCCATATTAACCAATATAGACGCGTTTCCGGGCACAACGCTTGCAATCACAGGTGCCCCTGGAATATTATACGGCATAAATGGATTCGATGCGGAAGAATCAACCGATGCGCCCGCCAGATTAATTGCTTTTACCTTAACAGTATAACTTGCCCAGTTAGTCAATCCGGTAATAAGAATGGACGACAATTGAGTGGCAGATGTACTCGTGGTCAATATAGTCGCCACGCCGGTACTAGTATTAGTATATGTGTATTGATATTGTGTGGCAGTACGACCATTATTATTGCCGTTTGTAATCGCCACTGTTGCAGTGGTATTTCCGACAGTCACCCCTGTTATAGTAGGTGCATTCGGAACGGTGAATGGAATGACCGCGGCGGAAGTAGTGGATGCTGCACCGACTCCAGCAGCATTTTCCGCTTTTAATGCAACCGTGTAACTCGTGCCGTTCGTTAATCCTGAGATGTCAAAGGATAACGCGGCGTTGGCGGTATTTACATAACTACCTCCGTTCAATGAATACGAGTAGCGTGTTATTTCTGACCCATTTGTGTTTCCGGGAGATACATACACGGTTATTTGATTTGAAGCAGGAATCAAATTGGTTATTGTTGGTGCGCTCGGAACAGTATATGGCATAAACCCACTGGAGGCGATTGATGCTGGTGAATACCCCGCTAAATTATAGTTCTTTAAAGTCACCGTATAATTGGTTCCATTTGTCAAACCTGAGAGAGATAATGGCGATGTACCCGTTACTTCAAAAGACGATGTAACCCCATTAATAGTATATTGGTATTGATATTTGGTAATTGGGCGACCATTTGAACTTCCGTCTGTGAAATAGAGATATGCCACTCCATTTCCTGCAACCACATTCGTGATTGTAGGGGCACCGGGTAATGTATATGGAACAAATCTATCCGATTTTGCACAGTATTCCGACATTCCTAACTCGGTTTTAGTAGCAACTTGTATTTGATACCCTATACTGTTTACCAAATTGCTAGAGATTACAATAGGAGAGGTGGAAGACGTCGCCCAATAAAACGTCGACCCATCAAATGTGTAACTATATGCCTGTTTTGCGCCCGAACCATTTACCGCTCCATCCGTCAAATAAACCGAAGCGGTCTGATTTCCAGTAACAATTTTGCTAATCGTAGGAGGAGATGGGTTGGCATAAGGCATAAATGGTGATGAGGGTACGGAGGACGCAGAAGTTGCGACTGTGGAAACCGATTTCAAACTAACCGAATAAGTGACTCCATTAGTTAACCCAGTCACATTGATTTTATGGTCAACTAAAGAACTCCCAATATAATAATAGTCTACTGCAGAAATATCCATATAATTACTGGCATCTAACGAATATCGGTATCCGGTCAATGTTAATCCATTTGAACTTCCGTCCGCAAATATAACGACTGCCGACCCATCTCCAATAATAACCGACTTTATAATTGGTGGGTCTGGTGACGTATAAGGCATAACAGATGACGGAAGTTCCACTATCGAAGAATCGCCAACAGTTTCGCCGATAGTTTTGAGACTAATATTGTAATTCGACCCATTATTCAAATTGTAAATAGATATTGGAGAAGTAGTTTCATTTACCCATTTATAAGATGCACCATTCAATGAATATTTATACCCGAGAACATTCGACCCGTTTGTATTTCCGGGAGTCAAGTAAATCAGTGCCTTCGAATCGCCAGGAACAACCGATGATATTATTGGGGGGTCGGGGTTGTAAAATGGTTTCACCGGTTCAGAGACAACTGACGGTATCGAAGAACCATGCGAATTTACTGCAATAATTTGTACTGAATATTCCGACCCATTTAATAATCCAGGGATGGAGAAAGATGCATCGGTTGTGCCGGCGTCGACAAAAGGACCGCCGTTCAAATTATAAAGCACACTCGAAATATTTGAACCGTTTGAGTCCGTTACCCAATTTACATGTATAGAGCAATTTTCCGGTTTAATTTTTATGATAATAGGTTGATTTGGAACCGTTCCCGGGAAAACCTCGTTAGACTCAGCAGAAGCAGCAGAATATTCACCAAGAGTTGAAACCGCGCGTAATACTACTATATACCCTGTGCCATTATCCAATCCATTTATATCAAAAGGAGACGATATTGCCTGTGCGATAGCGAAAGTTTTTACTTCACCGCCGATAACATAGGCATATTCATATCGAGATATAACCGAACCATTAGTCGCCCCCGGTGTAAATGCGACAGTAATTGACTGGTCTCCCGCCAAAACACTCGTTATTGTTGGTGCGTCGGGTTTCTTATGCGGAGCAACCGCAAAAGATGCGGATGGTGCAGAAGGACCAACCGAATTGACTGCACGTATTTTAACATTATATGTTACTCCATTACTCAAATTATAAATAATTGAGTCGTTTGATAATGTCATGAATGTATTGCTCGCGTCGATAGAATATTCATATGATGATATTGCTGCCCCATTGGATGACCCTGGAATAAAAGATACTACTATACTTTCATTACCGCTTTGTAAACCAGTAATAATCGGTGCGTCGGGTATAGTACATGGGGTGAACGGGTCGGACGCTTCTGACCAGTCCGATGAACCGCTGTTATTTGCTGCTGATATTTTTATTGTCTTTTCCTGACCGTTTGTCAATCCATAAATAATCAGAGGCGACTCAATCTGCTCTGCAATTTTTGACGTATCGCCACCATCAATGGAATAATTATATCTGTTAATTGCTGACCCAGTATTGACACCATCGGTAAAATACACGGCAACCGAGTTATTGCCAGGAATAACAGATAAATTGATAGGAGGATTGGGTGTTGGTTGTGTAACAAATGGTATGAAGTCACTCGATTTTTCAAAATAACCCGAACTACCGACCGAATTGACCGCAATTAAATATATGGAATATGTTTCACCGTTCGTCAACCCATTAATAGTGATGGGTGATACTGTACCGGTCGCATCTTGGTAGTTTGTGCCATCGAACGAATATCGGTATTTATTGATGCTCGAACCATTGAAAAACCCGGGAACAAACCCGACTTCGCATGATTGATTTCCCGCGGTTACACTCATTATTATTGGCGCCATCGGAACAGTACGTGGCATAAAACTTTTCGACGATGCCACCGTAGACGAACCCGCCTCATTTTTCGCCTTCATTTTAATGGTATACGGAACACCATTTCCCAAATTGTTCAATACGAGAGGCGATTCCACCGAATCGTACGTATTATATTCTCCGTCATTGAGCGAATACTCATATTTCGTAATTGCAGACCCATTATCCGAATTTGCGGTAAATTCAATGAACGCATTTCCATTACCAACTGTAATAGTGCCTATCGTAGGTGCGAGAGGATAAGTATATGGAATGG
>Ga0114973_10002172_pt1 | contig 14398 bp, 19 predicted proteins | sample M_140807_MF_Meta_FD_87025 | JGI IMG/M metagenome (GOLD analysis project Ga0114973, IMG submission 87025) | Freshwater microbial communities from Lake Montjoie, Canada to study carbon cycling - M_140807_MF_MetaG | ecosystem: Environmental > Aquatic > Freshwater > Lake | place: Lake Montjoie... | reverse complement strand
TGACAAGCGGTTAACCGGCCCTGGTGCCAAAGCAGCCAAGATCAAGGCAGAGCCCAAAACCGATGTAAACACATTGGGTAGAGAAAAAAGGAAACGATAATGAGACTGAGAGAATTTACCAACGACACTGTGGCCAACTGGAGAACCATTGCGGCTCGCAATAATCTAGCAAATCCTGATTTGATTATGCCCGGTCAAGTGCTTGACATTGGCGATGGTGTTGTCATGCCCAAAGGCACAAACTATGTTGTCAAGCCCGGAGATACGCTGAGTGGTATTGCAAAAAACATTCGACAGGGCTGGATTCCTGGTGATGATTCATCTACTACAGTGACACCAAATCCTCCTGTTTCCTCTTCAAAGCCTCCGGCAATCAATCGTGGTCGTCCTACAATGCCAGCAGATCGAGACCAAACTCCTCCAGTGACTAAACCTCCAGTGATAAATCTCCCCAATGTGGATCCTCCCCAAGTCAAACGAGGTCGTCCTACTATGCCAGCAGATCGAGATCAAACTCGTCCTGTAACCACAGCCAAGCCATCTAAACAAGGTTATCATGATCCTGTGTATGATGCACCACCAAAAGCAGCCACGGTTGATGACCAACCTATCCCCAGTTACAAGTACGACTCTGCCAAAGACGAAGAGATACTAAAAAAATTACAAAAACAAGATCGTGAAAAACAAAAACTACCAGCAGGTCGTCCCAAGCCAAACAAAGCGCCCAAACCTGGAACCAACACCTCCAGCAGTGAATTTGATAAAATACGTGGCATCGAAAGTGGCAACAGAGATTATGATGATTATAGCCGACCCATTGTGTCACCTAAGGGAGCAAGATACGCGGCACAGGTCATGCCCAAAACAAATGCAAATCCTGGGTATGGTGTAAAGCCTGCTGCCGATGCTGGGCCTGAAGAATCCAACCGCGTTGGTCAAGATTATTTCAATGCAATGAAAAACAAGTACGGCAATTCAGAATTGGCTGCTGCCGCTTACAATGCCGGTCCTGGGCGACTTGACAAGATTTTGCAGAAAGCAAAAGAAACTGGCCGCCACTGGAAAGAAATGCTGCCAGCAGAAACACAAAAATACCTTGAAAAATTCAAAGGTAAATGATATTAACGTGTGAGTTCTGAAATGTGATCACACACATTCAGCCCCATGGCTTCTGCGGCACTTAACCAGATGTCATGTGGTGGCAGCAAGTGTTTTCTAATCTCTTCTTCCGATAATCCTGTACATAACTGATAGTGTGCTGACATGCGTTGTTGTGTGAGTTCAAACTCGCGCATGGTGGCAAACAGTTCATGTGCTTTGCCTTCATTGCTCCAGGAGAATTGATGGCTCAGGATACTTGTGTTGGGTGTGAGCACCCTGCGTCCGGGAGTGCCAGAAATAAAGATTAACAAGCCTGCACTGGCTATCATGCCCAAGCCCACAGTTTTGATTGGTATGAGACTGCTACGCATGACATCTATTAAGGCAAAGGCAGCACCCATGTCGCCACCTTCACTACAGATCATCAACAACAGTTCTTTGCGTTTTTTCTTAACCACAAAGTTTTCATGCAAGATCCATTCCACAATGGGCGAGATGTTTTCGTTGTTGACTTCGCCCATGAAAACATACATGCCATTTTCTTGCAGAGCCTGACTGTGAGTTTGAACTGTTTCGGTTTCTGTGGTCATATAAAAGAGGAAAAGCGACCCGAAGGTCGCTTTTATTTATACGCCGTTTTTGGGTTATTGGGCGTTTTTGTCTAACTCAGAGAATGCTTCTCCACTGCGTTGTACAGCACTTTCATTGAGTTTCAACTGATCTTTACGTTTTTGCAGTGCATTAGCATCGCCTGTGGGCAGGGCCAACAGCACATAAGTGCGGAAGCGTCCGCCTTCACTAATGCGTTTGACTTCTTTGATCTCTGTGCCTGTGATGTCTACACTGGGGCACATGCTCTTGATGGCCAATTCTGAAATCTCAGTGCTGGCTACAGCAGTGTCTTGCATGAACACCTTGGCTTGCTGACTGACTTTGCCACCTGCTGCCATACAGATCTTGCCGTATGCAAACAGTTTGGCCTTGTAGTCTGCCATGCTCATGTCAGTGCTCACCGCCGAGCCATTGGAGTACACTGCATTGTTGCTGACAGGCAATTTGGTCATCCACTCAGGAGACTGAGAAATGGACTTGTTGACCTGTGCATCACGATCAATTTGACTCACTGCCGCACGGTTGTCGTAAGTCTCTGAGGGCAACACAGGTGCGTTGCTTACAGGAGCCACAGTAGCCACAGGAGTTTTAGTCGAACTACACGCCACAAGAGCAACCAAGGGCAAAATCGCAAATACTTTCTTCATGATGTTCCTTTGAACAGTTTACAATAACACAAGTTTAACACACAGTGAATAATTGGTCAACTACCATTTGTCCACCACAACCCAGCGTGAGTTATGCACTTTGCAGATCACTCCTTGAAAGGTGCGCACATCCGATTGGACGTATGCACTGTCCAAAAAGTATCTGCAGGGTGCGCCATTATGCCAAAATTCTTTTGGAAAGTCTGGATGAGGTCGGAATTGGTGCAGTTCTGCCACAGTTCCGGGGTTGGTACTACGCAATGCATCCAAGTCTGGACGATCACTGCATATCATTGTTTTTTCGCTCACAGTTTGAGTTCGGCCCACACGTTCACGTACTTCGCTTTCAGCACGGGTTACAGCCACTGCACAAGCTTCTTCTCTGGGGCGATCACCTGCCCACTCATACTCGCCAAATGCACTGTGCCAATCTGTGCCAATGCGCACACGAAATGACACCATGCACTTTTTACCGTTGTTGACACTGGGCACAACCTCAGGGGTGATCTTGCTACGTTCCACAATATTAACCGCTGAGCGGCTCACAGTGCGATCTTGTAGCACACATTCTGACGCCAGCACCGTGGCAGGAATCAAAGCAAGAGCAAGTAATCGTTTCATGAGTATGGCCTATCACAGTAGTTCAGTCGATTCAAATTAAAATTAATTTGAAAATTGATGTCTCCATATTTTTCTGCAAATGGATTTAATTTGTTCCAGGCAATTTCTTCAAGTGTGGGTCGCATACTTTCTAGCAAGGCTCGTTGTTGAGCCACAATTTTGCAGTCAACTTGAAAGTGGTTCAAGTCTTGTGCCTGGGGTTGAGCAGTTGGTGTGCCTGTGGCACATCCACTACACAGGCTGACAGTAATAACGCAGGCTCCAAATACGCGAGCGAATTTGTCCACGGCTTCTAACATAGTCTTCCTTTGATTCTAAGGCTTGCTGGGGGATTGAGGCCTGGCGATCAAGCCAAGTGATTAGAGAATTCTTGTTGGCACAGTCATTGGGAATTGTGCTAATGTCCAAAGGTGGGCGGTAAGGCTGACTTGCACAGCCTACCATGGCCACGGTCAATAACACTGCTAACAGTTTATTCATCACGGTTCCGATGTTTGACTCTGCGGTTGTACACTGTCCGGTTCTGTTCAACTTTGGGTCGGAACGGAGTGTCGCGACTGTACAACTCCACCGCACGGCGGCGCTGTCGAGGAAGTTGTACGGTGAAGCTAAGTGTTTTCATGTTGTAATTATAGCAGATTGGGAATTATTGGTCAACCTTGATCAATAACTTTGGTGGCTGTGGCCAATTCGGTATACCACGGTACCACGGGGAATGTCATCCTCGTCGCCTTCCATAGTATATGCTTCGGGCAAGCATACACGGGACAACTCACCATAACTGTAATAACCGCTTTCGGTCATTACCAGTTGTGCATCTGCGGGCAGTGCTCGCAATGCTTCTATCATGTCTGCTACAGTTATCGATACTTCCATATCTTTCTCCTTTTTTCTTTGTATGTCCAAATTATAGCAGATCGGCAAATTCTGGTCAAGAAAAACCCTGCACTCAGCAGGGTTATCAAAAGGTAATACTTGAGTATTACTTTTTAACAGCGGCTGGTTTGAATGCATCAGCGTATTTGGTGAAGTCAAACTTCATTGCTTCTTGCACTTTTTCAGTTGTTGCTGAGGCCAAAGTTGTGGTGATGTCCAACACTGCCTTGGCAGTGAGTTTGGCAGCATCGCATTGGCTGTCGATCATTTGGATCATAGGCTTGGCGATTTCTTCATTGGTCACAACAGTGTTGACAAAAGTTTTTTGTGCAGTTTGCACAGCTTCGATTACGGAATTGAACATGTTTTTCTCCTTAAATTAAGCAAGTTCTAGAACACAAGACCCGAACCATTCAGCGTCTTGTGTTTCTATTGTAGCATTATTTATGTTGCAGTGCAACATCATTTGGAGTTTTTGAGTCATTTTAGTGTACGCTCACTAATTCTGCCACTAAATATTTCATAGGAGATTTACAATGGAAATTATTATCATTATTGCAGTTTTGGGATTGGCGGCATACTGGGTTTACGACATGAGCCAACAAAAGAAAGAAACCAAATCTGATCAACCTTGGCCTTTTGGTACAGTGTTGCCCGAAGGCAAAATTCACGTCAAAACCACTGATGTTGCAGGCAGTGAAAATCGGGTGGAAGCACCTGCACCCACTGTGGCAGAAACAGTGACCACTGTGGTAGAAAACAAGCCAGCCAAAAAGCCAGCGGCCAAGACAGTTGCTACCAAAACACCTGCTAAACGAGCACCTGCCAAAAAGAAATCAACTTAGCAACAGCATCCGAGCCAGGCCAACTGTATCTATTGTTGTGAGCAAGATGTAGTTGGCCAGCATACCAAACGATCTACGAGTATAACTAGCCCAAGCATACATAGCACACCCTGTAATCCAAATAGGATACATAACCAGTAAAGGTGGATATGGAACAGTTGCAGCCATGGTGATACTACACCCAATGCTAATGCCCCAAGCCAGCACTTCCACACAGAACCTAATTCGGTTAGTTTTGTAATCACTGTGTATCCAATCAAAAATTCCTGTTAAGATATTAGGCATTGGCCCGCCATTGGTTGTACAGCATTTCACTGGCCAAGTTCTTGCCTTTGGCTTCAACCTGTATGTCCCACTGGTCAGTAAAACGCAATGCCCATTCATTCACAGCGGTATTCCACATAAAGTCCGAATGTGCTCTCAACTTCTGTTTCTTGTGTCCTGCACTGAGTAAGGCTGAGAGGTCGGGTCGAACAAAGGGATTGTGTCCCACAACAACATCTTCACGGCTAACACTGTAGTGACAAACAGGGCGAGTACCACGCCAAGACTCAACAACCCGTTGAGCACGTGGATCCATGGGTTCAATATATTCCCCGGTGTTGATCCAATGGTGATGAATATCCAAAGTAAGAGCCACACTATCAGCCACAGCAAGAGTAACGTCCAAACCATTTGACATCTCATCATTTTCAATAGCGATTAAGTTCCTGGCCTCGGGTGTTAGTTGGCCCAAGGTGCGTAGGAATTTCTCAGGCCCGCCTTTGCCCGACAAATGCACATTAATTTTAAACCCATGATCATGCCAGCCAGCACCAAAGCCCATCCAACGAGCCATGTCCACATGATATTCAAATTCTAAAATACTGCGTCGAACAATCTCGTCTGACTCTGAAGCCAGCACACAAAACTGTCCGGGATGGAAACTGATACGCACACCCAGTCTGCGAGCAGCTTCGCCTACAGGTGCAAAGATCTTTGCACAGTGTTCTTGGATTTCTTGGCGTTGCCACCAGTCAATCCACGACGGCTCAGTGTAGCCTTGTAGCATTTCTGAACCTAAACGTACCATTCGCCGTTCGGGTGGCAGTGTGCCCACCCGTTCAATCAGCCGCACAGCCGCGGCAGCATTGTGGTTCATAATGTCCCACTGACGTTGCTCGGCTTCGCCCGCATGTTCGCGCAGCCATCGCATGGTAGTTGATCTGCCGTTTAGTTCACGGTCCACTGCATTGACTTTCATGCCGCCAGTTTCGCTGGGGTCATTGAGCCATTTGCAACAAAAGCCAATTCGAGGTGTAGTCATGTGTGTAGTATACACGAATTGTCTTTAATGGTCAATCTAATTTGAGCGCACCAAATCCAGTGTAACACAGTGAAATCCGCCACCCAAAGTACGGCTGTGGCGTAATTCCAACGGAATCACCGTGAATCCACGTTGTTCCAATTGAGCAATTAGGTTGGGTTGATTTTGATCCATGATCACTGTTGTGGGATTCACTGCCAACATGTTCATACCAACCCATTTTGATGCATACGGATATTGGTAAAATCCCTGAGCCACAACATCGTCCACATAAATCTTGTCCCAATTCTCAAACACTTTGGGGCAGTTGGCATCGTTCACTCTGGTGCCATTCAACAGCACTACACCTTCACGTATGGGCACAATGGTTGAATCAATATGCACACCTGCATAGAAGTTGCACATTTCGATCTTTACATCAGGAAACTGATCACGCAACCAGTTCAATGCAGCACGATTGCCACCTGCAGATTCCAACACCAACCATGAGTCATTGAGTCTGCACACATTGGCTGCTTCCAAGACCATGCCTTCATTTCTGGGCATGTGCAGGTAGTGTTCGGCTTCGTCGATGATGTCATAGTAGCACTGTGCTTCCATGTCTCTGCAGGGATACATCATCACAGGATTCACAATGGTTGACCCGTATACCAGCAATCGATCTCTGGGACAGTAGGCACTGAGTCCATCGTGTGTTTGAAAGTTCAAACAAGGATCAGGACGTTCTACTACTACGCCCAGGCTTTCCAATGTGCGAGTCAATATCTCAAGGTCTTCGTTGGCTTCGTCAATGATCCACTGTGGCACAGCACCTGACGGCACAGGTGTTTCTTTCCAAGTGGTCTTCTCTCCCTCGTTTTTAAACACAGGGTCATTAACAGGCCAGTTGGCAGTGTCAGCACGACCCACCACAATGCGTTTCAGTGGATCCCACTCGTTGTATGTGCTAATCATACCCATCCTGTTATTTGTAGTGTGTATCTGGGCTCAGGTCCAATGTTGGCTGCCATGTGCGGTGCATTGTATATCCACTCAATTGCATCACCGGCTTTCCATTGTGTAACTGGTGCTTGAGCGCCTTCAAAATAATGCCCACTCTTCCACTCTTCCAAAAACACAATGGCTCTACGGATACGGTGTTCTTGCCCGGCTAAGTCAAACAACTTGACATATTTTACATACAAGTCTTGATGCATGGGCAGTATGGTACCGGTGCTCATTCTGTAGTAACTGGTGCCTATATCTTGCCAGCCCATTTCGGTGTAGATGTCAATGAATGTTTGGTTCCATCGAGGTTGTGGACTGCGCATGTCGCACATGTCTCCTGTGAATTGATTGATATAACCTTGTTGGGTCCACAATTCTAAATTCACAGGATCATTAAACGGCTCGTTGACATAATCAAGTCGTTTAAACTCATCATCCCAGAACACTGGAATATGATATTTAATGAACTCGGGTGTTGCCGTAGTGGACAACTTCCACCTCAGGGGTTGATTTGAGTTTGCGCCATGGATCAACAATGATACTGCCGGGTTTGATGTCGCAGTAAGGCAGTGTGTCCAATTGATCACCAGTGTATTCATAAGTGATCTTGCGGTTGTGTGCCCACAAAAAGATTGCAGGTGTGTCCACTGTGGCCACAACATTGGTAGGGTCATCAGCAAGTGGGTCAACATAAACAACTTTACGACCTTCTTGTTCAATGTAGTGTCCCACCAAAGTTGAGTATGATCCAATGCAGTATTCCACGTCAGGTTTGTAGGCTTTGCCATGGATCACAATGGGCAAGTTGTCGTTCATTACACTCAAGTCCAACAAGTACATGGCTAGGTTCTTGGCCTGCACTTCTCTAGCATGCATCACTGTGTCAAACAGGTCATAGCCAATGTTGTATTCCTTGGCCAACCAGCGCAGGGCAATGTTGTCTCGGGGGTGGCAAGCACCGGCATCGCCCATGCCTGCTGTCATATACTTGGGTCCCATGATACGCATGGTGCTACGTGCCAGTGCATCTGTCACAACGTCCACATTGATGTTGCCAATACGCAGGGCAAAATCTTGAATCATGTTCACAAGGCCAACCTTGGCACTAATAAATGTGTTGTAGAAGATTTTGATGGCTTCACATTCGTCCCAGGTACCAATTTCATAGCGTGGATCATTCTCCATGATGGTCTTGTACAGGTCAATCAGTTCACCTGCTAGTGCATTGGGGTTGCCGTCTTCGGTGCCGATCATGACCATTTCAGGATTGACCATGTCCCACTTCACTGAGCCCATGGCAATCAGGTATGGGTTGTACAAGAACTGATGCGTTGAATCTAACAACGGGTAAAAGTGCTTGCGTGTGGTGCCAGGCAACACTGTGCTGATTAACACAACCTTCTTGGGTGTGGTTGCGTATTTGTTTACGTTCTTGATTGCATCAATCACAGCATCGTGCCCAAAGTCTCTGGGTTCCATATGGCTACTAGGCACACTGCCATCGTAGCCTTGTGCATGTGGCGTGGGCACAGCAATAAAAATCCATTCGCTTTCGTTTACCAACTCCGCAATATCACAAACTTTTACCGAGTCGCTGACTCGTGGGTAAATATCGTAACCGCGTACTTCATGCTTCTCAGCCATGACTTCTGCACAATCGAGACCCAGTTTGCCAATCCCAATAAAACCAATTTTTTTCATATGAGTGTTCCTTTAGACAGATTATACCATTACTTGGATGACTGTGTCAACCACGATCTACTAATTTATGGCTGGGCACCGCATGGCTCAAGAAATTTAGATAATTTGATACCATGGTTGGATTATTCGCATTATGAGTTTTTACATCATGCTCCAATTATTTGTCACGATCAAGAACCATTGAACTGCAACTTTTACTCACAACAACAATTAAAACAACGAGCAGAGAAAATTTGTTTGATTTGGCAATTCAATGATTGGATAACTGATCCAATACTGGATTATATGGCAAATCAAAATCTCAGAGGCGCAATGCAGATTGCCAATCAATTTGATCTCACCATGTTATTGCACTCTGAACTAAACAGCACACAAGTAGATAGCTATGCTCAAAATGGGTTTGTGCCGGTGTATTACTGGGCACATGCTGTAATTGCACATGATTGGTTTCGGTATGCCGAACATGACCCAAAATTGTGTTTTGACCCGGACCAGATCAAACAAGATTTCTTAGTGTACAATCGTGCGTGGAGTGGCACTAGAGAATATCGACTGTATTTTACTCAGCAATTGGTACATCAAGAAATGTTAGATCATGTGCAAATTAAATTTAATCCTGTTGACGAGCAACATTACACACAACATGTTTTTAAAAATAAAAGTTTGCAAATTACCAACTTCTCACTTGAACAGCACTTGTTAATAAACTCAGTTGATGCCTCTGCCAGTGCAGATTATGTAAGCAAAGATTACGCCAGCACAGCCATAGAACTTGTGTTGGAAACATTGTTTGATGATACCAGATGGCATCTTACTGAAAAAACTCTGCGTCCCATTGCCTGCGGCAAACCTTTTATGTTAGCAGCCACATCGGGCAGTTTGCAATATCTGCAAGACTACGGATTTGAAACATTTGCAGGATTGATTGATGAGTCCTATGATACTATAACTGATAGTAAACGCAGGTTAGATGCCATTGTGGCAGAGATGAAAAGAATTGCTGCACTTGACGCTGATGCTAAACAAGTACTGTACACAAAATTACATGCGATTGCACAGCGCAACAAACAACGTTTTTTCAACGGTCTTGTGGATCAAGTAATAGAAGAGTATAATACAAATGTAAATCAAGCCATGACTGTTATGCAACAGCATTGCACAGGCCGTCATCGCACTGCAATTCGGCAACTGCTACAACAAAATTAAACTGGAGTTTATATTTCAAACACACACACTAAGTATTTTAACCTGCAAAGGAAACAGCAATATGAGTTGGTTTAAACGAGCACCACGACGACACGAACCCCAGAAACCCCACGTATATCATCCTCCCCAAAACACACCTGCCACAGAGCGCATGTTAGAAGAAGCCAAAGCAACTGGTCCTGACAAAAAGAACAAAAAAATCAAGACACTGTAATATTACTGTAATATCTTTGTGTTTAAATATTTGTGTGCAATCGCACATTCACAAAGGAAAAAACACATGAAAAAAGTCTTGGCAGTAATCGCGGCGTCATTGTATTTGATGAGCCCGCAGGCAAATGCAGAAACAATCACAGGGGCAGGCGCAACCTTCCCTTTTCCCATCTATAGCAAATGGTCAGAAGCATACAAAGATAAAACTGACGTTCAGTTGAATTATCAAAGCATCGGCAGCTCAGGCGGCATCAAACAAATCAAAGCAGCCACAGTGGACTTTGGTGCCACAGATGCACCGTTAAAAGGAGACGAGTTAACAGCCACAGGGCTTGTACAATTCCCCACATTGCTAGGTGGTGTGGTTCCTGTTGTCAACATCGAAGGTATCCACCCCGGTGAACTACAACTAACCGGCGAAGTGCTGGCCAAGATTTTTGTTGGCCACATTGTGAACTGGAATGACAAACGTATCCAAGAATTAAATCCCAAGGCTAAATTACCCGATGCTACAATCACAGTTGTGCATCGTGCAGATGGCTCGGGTACAACATTTATTTTCACAGACTACTTGACAGAAGTCAGCTCAATCTGGAAAGAAGAAGTCGGTCGAGGCGCTGCTGTCAAATGGCCTGCTACTAGCAGTGTAGGCGGCAAAGGCAACGAAGGTGTTGCAGCCAATGTGAGTCGTGTGAAAAATTCCATAGGCTATGTGGAATATGCTTATGCCAAGAAAAACAAAATGACTCATGTAAAATTGCAGAATCGTGATGGTAAATATGTAGAACCAGATGACTTAACATTTTCGGCAGCTGCCGCGGGTGCAGACTGGTTTGGTACTCCAGGTATGGGTATCAGTTTGGTAAATCAAAAGGGCGCACAGACATGGCCCATCACTGGCGCAACATTTATCCTGATGTATCGTGAACCAAAAAATGCAAAGAACAGCCAAGAAACCATTAAGTTTTTTGACTGGGCATTTGCAAATGGCGGCAAGTTGGCCACAGATCTTGATTATGTTCCGCTGCCAAAAGCTGTGATTGATCGCATCCGTAGTGATGTTTGGACACAGATCAAGAAATAAATTATGCAGGCTTGACAAAGCTACATAATATGTTATACTATTAAGAGTAAATTAAAAAAGGAGATTCTATGAAATTTACAAAAATTGTTCTAGCCGTATTGTTAACAGCTGGTATCGCTACCGGCGCAGCACAGGCACAGGACGCAGCTCGCAATACAGAATTGTACGGCGTTATTGGTGTTGGCGCAGTCAGCGGCAGTGGTTTTGGTTCCAGCAATCAAGACTTCTCAGGTGTAGGCGAACAACTGCACAATAGCAATCGCTTTGGCTTCAAAGGTTCACAGGACCTAGGTGATGGCTTCAAAGCCAACTTCCAAATGGAAGGTAACTTCAGTGCTCGTACTGGTGCAGCCGGCAAAGACTCTGGTGGCACAGGCTCAGCAGGTACAACATTGTTTGACCGTGAAGCCAATGTAGCATTGAGCCACAAAGAATATGGCCAACTGCAATTGGGCCGTGGCAAGAACTTCTTGTACAACGTACTTGATGAATTTGATTCGCGTGGTAACTGGAACTTTGGTGGTGCTAAATCAGTGGCTCGTTATGCTGGGTTCTACTCAGGTTCAGGCGTCAGCCGCTTTGACAACATGATTCGTTATACATCGCCCAGCTTTGGTGGTGTAAAACTTGATTACGCATACGCAGCCGGTAATCAGTTGGGTGATACCAGCTACAAATCCAGCTACAATGCAGGTGTTCGTTACACTGCTGGTCCTTTAGACCTGGCATACACACACGAAGAAGCACGTTTGAGCAATACTGTAGTCAGTGAAAACATTGACTTAGTTGCTGCCAAATATGCAGTAAGCCCTGCATTGACATTGAACGTTGGCTATGCAGAAACACGTAACCCAACATCACAGACCACTTTCTATTCTAGTTCAAGCTATGCAAATGGCAAGACAGATGCAGACACATGGTTTGTTGGTGCCAAGTACAAAGTGTCTGACCGTGTGAGCTTGAACGGTGGTTACTACAGTGTAACAGATAAAATCACTGCTGGTAAAGACAATGTGCAAATGACTGCTGTTGGTGCTACCTACGCATTCGACAAGCGTACAGAAATCTTTATTGACTATGTAAGAGCCGATCGTGCTAGTGGTGCAGCTTCACCATTCACAATCTATGATCGTTGGATTCCCAATGCAGATGGATCAACATACTCAGACAGCAAATATGCTCAACACGCTGTTGCTATCGGTATGCAATTCCGCTTCTGATACGTATTAGATAAACCGACCGCAACGATAGAGCGGCGCTGGAACTCGTAACCAGTACTAAAGGTCCGAAAGGACCTTTTTTTTTACGACCGCATGAGTTGATCGGCAAACTCTACCAGTTGTGCATGACGATTGCCGGTCCAATGTCGGCGCATCCATGAGTATCCATCATACCAAAATTTGTCTGCCTCAGGATGGCAACCTATCAGGCCAATTCTGTTTTGTATGATAGCCATGGCATCACCATTGACATAAGTTGCCACAGTTTCAAACTTTGTGTTGTCTCCTACTAACGCACATCCATCATACCAGAACATGTGATCAGGCTGGCCGCGCCAAGTGATAGACATGTGTTTGGCATGTGGTCTGCGTGTGTCTGCACCTGGGCGTTTCAAGTATTGCACAGCATCTACATCCTGCAACACATTGAGGTAGTGGCTGCCGGCCCAGTATGCACCCATGCAAATACCTAAGTACTTGCCACCGTCAGCAATAAATTTACGCACACGGTCGCCGTTGTTTTTGAACAGTTGTTTAAAGGTATCTGCATCACCTATGCCCCCAGGTACAGCAACCATGTCCACATCATCAAAGAACACATTCTCTACACGATTCTTTGAGAACAGTTTGAAATTGTAGTAGGGACTCAATGCCTGTATCATGCCATTTCCGCATTGGACTGAGCATTTGGGATCGTATATGAACAGGGCTATAGTGGGTTTCACGGGGTATTTATGTGCCAACATATTACACATTTATGTGATGGCGGTTTGTAATGTTATTGTAACACATATAGATTTAAATAATACATGCAAAAAACTTATCGCAGTATTTTTATCAGCGATGTTCACCTTGGCACCAAAGACTGCCAGGCTGACAAACTCAACAACTTCCTCAAACACAACACCTGCGAAACACTATATCTTGTAGGAGACATAATAGATGCCTGGAAAATCAAACAAAACAAATGGCGATGGAAACAAAGTCACACCAATGTCATCCGCCGCGTTCTGGGCCATAGCAAGCGTGGTACTCGTGTTGTATATGTGGCTGGTAATCATGACGAGTTTCTAAGACCTTTCATGCAATATGGCATTGGGTTTGGCATAATTGAATTGGTAAATCAAACAGAGCACATAGGTGCAGACGGCCGACACTATCTAGTAGTGCATGGAGATTTATTTGACGGCATTACTAGACTGGCGCCGTGGTTGGCAATGTTAGGAGACAAAGCATATGATTTCATTCTTGGCCTCAATACTCGGATTAATTGGATTCGTCATCGTTTCGGTTTTGGGTACTTTAGCCTTAGCCTGTTCCTTAAACATCGTGTCAAAAAAGCAGTAGACTTTATATTTCACTTTGAACACAATCTTGCTCAATACTGCAAGAAACGTGGATTTGATGGAGTGATCTGTGGACACATACATCATGCTGAGATCAAAGATATAGATGGCGTTGCATACATGAATGACGGAGACTGGGTAGAGTCATGCACAGCCTTGGTAGAGCGGCATGATGGCACATGGGAAATCATAACTTGGACACAGGAGACTGACAATGTGGTTGATGATATTGATAGCAGTACACAGCACGAATCCGCAAGATCAACCCGGAAAAATAGAATTAGTTTTCCCAAATCAACTCAGTTGCGAGCAGGTGCTGGCCACCATGAAATATGAGTTAAAGTTTAAAACATTCAAGGTAACGGGACAATGTCAAAAACAATCTTAATAGTCACAGATAATTTACCGGATCAGATCAATGGCGTGGTTACCACTTACAAAAATATTGAGGCGTGCGCGATTCGCGATCACTATCGTGTTGTATATCTTGATCCCCGGAGGTTCCGCTACGTTGATTGCCCTGGCTACAACGAAGTCAAGATTGCCTTTCCGCGGAACTTGGGCCCGATACTTGAGGAGATCCGTCCGGATCATATCCACATCGCCACCGAGGGTCCTATTGGTCTGCGTGTT
>Ga0114973_10002171_pt1 | contig 14401 bp, 2 predicted proteins | sample M_140807_MF_Meta_FD_87025 | JGI IMG/M metagenome (GOLD analysis project Ga0114973, IMG submission 87025) | Freshwater microbial communities from Lake Montjoie, Canada to study carbon cycling - M_140807_MF_MetaG | ecosystem: Environmental > Aquatic > Freshwater > Lake | place: Lake Montjoie... | reverse complement strand
TTCTATTTTTAAGATGATCAACTGTTGTTATAATATAAATTACATTTTTATCTGGATAATCTTCACGTTTATGTTTCTTAACATAGGTATCTTCAAGTAATTTTATTCTTTGATCTTTTAATTTATTTTCAGTTACTAATTTAGTATTAATTTCAACTTTACCATTAGTAAATAAATTAATAATCCATTTACTAACTTGAATAGCAAACTTGGGTGAAAGCCATTGAGCTAATTGTATCGCTAATTCTGGATGAATCCAAGTTCCTTGATTAAATTCAGTACTATTACCTTTTTTGATATCTACTAATAGTGAAGCTGGGATCCCAGCTTCACTAGCTGCTTCATTAATTAATTGTTTAGTAGTATCTAATTGATACCAATTATGAAATCTTTTACCACCAGCTTGACATAGTTGTGTAGCATTAATAAAATTATCATCACTTCTAGATGTAATAACTATATTATTTAGTGTTAACGATTCAAGAGTTTTAATTTGTTTTTCTATAATTGTTTGATTATTTAATTGAATATTTTTACTTAATTCTTCTATTTTTTTATTTTTATCAGAAATAATATTAATTAATTGATTATTTATTGGTACATTATTAATATTACTTAATTCTTTTTTAGTTCTTCATTTTCTTTTTTCAAGTTAAATGTATCGTCATTTTTTAATTTAACTTTATTATAACTTTTACTTTTTCTATCAAGTGTTACTTTTTTGCATATTTTTAAATGTCTCCATTTAGATTGTCTTGAAGACAGATTTTTATTACAATTTTCACAATTATATTGATGATAATTGATATTTTGATTATTATGAAACTTTTTATTATGATTCCATAAAGATTGATATGAACCATATTTTTTATTACATGATTTACAATTAAAATCCATACTAATATTTATCAATAAAAACTTATCAAGTTTAAATTATTTTATTCATACTTAAAAAAGATGTATATAACAAAATTTATTTTTTCATAATATTTACAAATCTGATTATGAAATAGATACAAAAAATAGTTTTTAGTTATATTAATTTTCTATCATATATATATAAATGTCATATGAAAAAAAGTATTTAAAATATAAGCTTAAATATCAAGAATTAATAAAACAAATTGGAGGTGAATGTAATCCGGAACCAGGTTCAGATGACGTAGATCCAGTAACACTTACTCCATTATTAACTTTACACCGTGATGAAATAATACAATTAGGTGTAAATTGCTACGAACTTGTTACATTATATTACCATCTTAAGCTTCAACTTGAAAGAAGACAAAGAAACCCAGCTCATATAATTAGAGACCCAAAAAATATTCCAATTAGTGCTGAAGATATAGAGAGAATAATTAATACTTATAGAGAAACGCTATTTTTTCAAATTGTTCAAAAAAATGGTGAGCTATTAGAATATATACCAGAAAATTTTAAAAATAGTCATAGAATAGTATTAGCGGCTGTTCAACAAGAAGGTAGTGCTTTAGAATTTGCATCACCAAACCTTCGTAATAATCGTGATATAGTATTAGCTGCTATTCAACAAAATCATCGTGCATTAGAATTTGCATCAGAAGAACTTAAAGATGATAGCGAAATAGTATTAGCTGCCCTTCGACATGTAATTATTGTAGAGCCTTTTATTGGAGCTGGAGGAGGCCCTGTAATATATTCAGTATTAAAATTTGTATCACCACGACTTCAAAAAGATCCCGCAGTAGTATTAGCTGCTGTTCAACAAGAAGGAGGTGCATTAGAATTTGCATCACCAGAACTTCGTAGTAATCCTGAAATAGTATTAGCTGCTGTTAAACAAGAAGGTCGTGCATTACATTTTGCATCACCAGAACTTCGTAGTAATCCTGAAATAGTATTAGCTGCTGTTAAACAAGACGGGTATGCATTATCATATGCATCAGAAGACCTTCGTGATAATCATGATATCGTATTAGCTGCTATTGGGGAAAATAGTGATGTATTACAATATGCTTCGCCCAGACTTCGTATTAGTCATGATATAGTATTAGCTGCTGTTCAGAAAAATCCACGGTCATTACGTTACGTATCATCAAAACTTAAACAAGATCCTAAAATATTATTACCTGCTATAGAAAAAAGTGGTTATGCATTAGAATTCGCACCAAAAGAAATTCGAAATAATCGTGAAATAGTATTAACTGCTGTAAAAAAAAATGGCAGTGTACTAAGATTTGTATCACCAGAACTACAAAACGATCCGGAAATAGTATTAGCTGCTGTTACGAATGGTGGTAACTTAAAAGATGTATCAGAAAGACTCCGTAATGATCGTAAAATAGTATTAGCTGCTGTAAGAACACATGGTAACTCATTACAATATGCATCATCCGAACTTAGAAAAGATCGTGAAATAGTATTAACTGCTGTTAAAACATGGGGTCCATCCTTACAATATGGATTATCGTTTAATAATGATCCTCTAGTAGTATTAACAGCAGTTGATAATAATCACGAAGCATTAAAATTTGCATCTAATGAACTAAAAAATGATATTGCATTCGGAACAGTTGCTGCTCGTGTAAATAGTAATGTAATAATAAATTCACGTTTCCGAAATAATAGAGCTATTGTATTAGCTGCTGTTAAACAAAATGGATTTGCATTAAGTTATCTACCAGATCTTCAAAATGATCGTGAAATAGTATTAGCTGCTGTTAGCCAAAATGAAAGAGCAATAAGATTTGCATCACCTGAACTTCAACATGATCTTGAAATACTATTAGCTGCTGCTGGAGTAGAACCAACCTATATATGAATTTAATTTTTATAATAAACTTATATGAAAAGATTTAATTAGAGCATTATAATTAGTTCTAGATTCATTAACTAAATAAGGTATAAAAAAAATATCAATAAAAATTAATATTTTTTTTATAAAGATTGTCACATAAATTAATATTTTGATATTAATAATTTTTAAGTATATTATGTAATTCAAATATATACTCTTTATTACCCAAGATTTATATATATATGTAAGTTTATAAAATTTTAAGTAATTGATTAAAATTTATGATGATTTATTTAGTAAACTTTGACTATAATAATAAGAAAGTTTAAAGAAAAATTAATTTATATATAAAAGTTTAAACTAATGTGTGCATACATCATAATAATAAATTAAAGTTTTTATAAAATAAACCAATAAAAATAAAGAACAAATAAATTATTCTATAAAAATTACTTTAAATATATAATTTTATCTAATTTATTATAATTGTTAATGTCAGAAGATATAGAAGTTATAAATTTATATGTTAATAGAAACTACATTTATGATTTGAGTCTTAATAATGTATCAGATTCAGCTAATACCAGTATAACTTTTAATGTAATTTCAAGTAATAAATATGCAGGTACAAATGAACCTATATGTAAATTTGATAATAATAAGTTAATTCCATATAATGAAGGAATATGCGACCTTTTAGCTACTACTAGTGAAACAGATCTTTATAATAAAGGTAAATCAAAAGTAAAAAGGTTGATTATAAAAAAAAATGATCAGATACCACTTTCGGTAGGAAGTATGAATAATGTTTATTTCAATAATCCAACAACTTTAAATTTAATAGGTGGATCTATACCAGAATATCCTATTATTTATACATGTGATGCATCTGCATGTATTATAAATAATGATCAACTAACTTTTACTAATGTAGGTAAATATTCAATAAAAGCAACAAAATTAGGAAATTTTATGTATAATGATGTTTCATTAATTTTTAATTTAGATGTTTTACCAATACCTCAAACTGGTTTAAATTTAACTATTAGTGGATTAGTATCAGATAATAAAAATAACTTAGAAGTTAATATTGATAGATCGATAACATATAAATTAGATATAGGTGATTATAATGAAAGTCCAAATATTACTTTTAAAATTTTGTATACATCATCAACAGATCCTTTAAATCCAATTTGTAAGATTATTGATAATAACAAACTGATGGCTTATAGTGAAGGTGAATGTATATTACAAGGAACTACATCAGCTACTCCTAATTATTTATCAACAGATAGTCAACAAATAAAAATAAAAGTATTAAAAAATTATCAAAATGATCTAAGTTTAGGAGATGTTGAAAACTTATATTATAAAAATAATATTAGTTTAAATCCTTCAGGAGGAAATACAGATGGAACATTTTCATATAACTTAAATGATTCTGTTAATTGTACTTTAAGTGGAAATATGTTATTAGGTAATAGTGCAGGTGATTGTGTTGTATCTGTTACAAAAGGAGGTGATGATATATATCAACCTATCACTAATGATTTTAATATCAAAGTTAACAAAATCAAACAATCAAATGCATATATTTATTTACTCTCTCCAAATGGAGATTATATTGGTAAATCTAATGATATAAGTGGTAATAGTAGTGAAATAACATCAACTGGTTATCAATTAGACGATCAATCAAGTTATATCAATGTTACAGTGAATAGAGATATTTCATTTCAATTAATTACAGGTAATGTAAGTGATAACGCTATTGCAAAATATAAAATTATACCAAGAAATATGTTAGATAATGAAGAACTTTTATTTTATTATTATACATTTAATATTGATTCAGTAGATAATTTATCAGTATTTAATAATAATTATTCACAAAAATATGATGCTAAACTATCAATATCTGGATTAGTATCAACTAGTGAGAATATTTATGGACCTGGATCATTAATTCTTGATAATAAACAATATGTAACATTAAAACCTTTGTTTACTGATCGTCGAGGTATTACGATTGCATTTTGGGGGAAAATGAATAAATCACCAGATAAAACTTTATTTTTCTCATTTTCTAATGGTTATCGTAATGAAGATATTTATATGGGTATAAATGGAAATAAATTATTTGCTGGTTATGCAAAATCCGATCATGTTAGTAATGTTTATGAAAATACATTACAATTTCCTTTTGAAAATTTAAATAATAATTTATGGCATCATATGGTTTGGGTGATATTACCAGAAGGTACATGGAAATTTTACTTAGATGGTTATTTACTTGAATCATACTATAGTAGAGCTTATCCTTCACAAATAGAAAGACGTAAATGTTACATTGGTAATGGCATTAATAATATTTGGGGTAATTTATGTGTTAGTAATTTTAGATTATATACAAGATCCTTAATTGATAATGAAGTTAAATATTTATGTGATTATACAAGTATTTATTCATCATTGAACGTATCATCATTATATTTAGATAATAATTTAAAATTATTTTATAATTTTGCAAGTTATTCATGTGAAAGTTTAAGTAATTTAAATCTAATAAAAGCAACACCTCCACCAAAATTATTTAGAAGTAATACTTTAGTTATTAGTGATTTATCAGGAAATAGTTATTTTAAAAATGGTACATATAATATTAAAAGTTCTTCTTTTTATGGAGAAGGTTTTGAACCATATTTATCATTTAATGATAATCAAGAATCATTTTGGGCTTCTTCAATTAAAGGTACTAACAAGTACGTTCAAGACCCTTATTTAAATGGTGTATATCAAGGAGGTGGTTCTAATTTATCTTGGTCAACAAATGTAAGTGGTTTAGGAAATGTTTCTGGAGAATGGATACAAGTTCAAATACCTTATAAGATAGTTTTAAATAGTTATTCATTAGTTATTAGAAAAGGATTTATTAGTAGTTGGCCAGTAGAATATGTAATTGCTGGATCTAATGATGACAAAACATGGGAGTTAGTAGAGTATAAAAAATTAACGTCAGTGCCAAATAACTCACAAGTTATATTTAATGTAACATCTACTAAAGATTATTCATATTTCAGAATGATAATAACTAAAACAAATGGAAGTAATTTTATTAATTTATGTCAATGGAATTTAACTGGAAATTTATTAAAAGATTTAGGAAATATTAATACTTATAGAGTTGCAAATGTAGTTTCAGGATTAATCTATAACAGTACATTATCTAATAAAAATATTATTGTTAATGATGATATTATTGATTATGTACAATTTAATTCAAAAACAAATGATTTTATTAGTATTGATGAATTAACTTTAAATTCTACAGATTATTCAAAAGGTTTTACAATTTCATTATGGTTTAAATCAAGTCAATCAAAAGATAATTCAAAATTATTTGATTTACAAAATATATATTTGGGAATACTAAATAATAAACTTGTATGTGGAGTTAATAATGGTAGTTTAGTGTATAATTCAGATATGTATAATCAAAGTGTTAATGATAACATATGGAGACATTTAGTATGGATATTCACAAATAACACATGGAAATTTTATATTAATGGTATTTTTGTTAGTAAATTTGATAAAGGTACTTTACCAACTTTAGATGTAACTAATAAAAATTGTTTCTTTGGCAAAAGTAACAATGCCTCAGATCCATATTTTGATGGAGGTATATCAGATTTTAGAATTTATAATACTTTATTAAATGATATACAAATTCAAGATCTATATAAATTTAAACTTCCTTTATTTTTCAAATTAAATAAAGATTTTAATTTAATTTCATATTATCCATTAAGTCTTGAATCAATTAATAATACAACATTAAAAATATCAAATTTAGCTTCTGGTGTTCCTGTAGAAGATGGTACTTTATCAATAAGTGGTTTAATTACAGATAAAAACTCTCAAATTGGTAATAATTATGCTAGTTTAAAGTCTAATATTTCATATTTAACATTAGGTAATTTTACAAGTCCAAATAATGGGTTCAGTATTTGTTTTTGGTTTCAAATCAATTCATTAGAAAATGATCAAATTATTTTTGAATTTAGTAATAATGGAAAAAATATTATTTCTTGTAGATTAACAGAATTTTCTGATTCATATTTCAAAATTTTATTTACAGTAACAAGAGCTACTTATCCAAATGATAAAAATAGTTATTCTAGCTATGGGATATGGTTGCCTTATCAAGAATATAAAAGATGGTCTCATATTACATGGAATTTTATTCCAACAAACGATATATATGCAACTTGGGATATTTATGTTGATGGTAGATTGAATTCAGTTTTTAACAAAGATATGGGTTATGGATATTTTTACTATCCTGAAATTCTTAATAGAATAACAAATTATATTGGTAAATCATTTTTACCAGGATTTTTAAATTTTATTGGATCAATTTATGATATTAGAATTTATAATAAATTATTAACAAATGATGAAATAAAGTATTTTTCAACACAAAAATTTTTTCCTGTTTATAAATTTTTTAATAATCATATATCAACATATAATTTTGGTGGTTTGTATATTCAAGCATATATAAATTCTACTGATAACTTTGATTTTAGTTTTTCAAAATCATTATTTTTAAATATTACTAAAAATAAACAACCTGATTTCAAAATTACTAGTGGATCCGGTATAAATGGTTCATTCGATGGTACAGCTGGTTCAAATAATATAGATGGTTATAGTACAGATTATTTAAATACGCCAATAAGTGGTTTAAATCCAGTTATATCTGCAATTGGAAGTAGATTATATATAACTTCATTATTAAGTAGAACAAATAATAGTTCATTTATATTAGAAACTTATCAAAGTTCTTCATTATACACTAAAGGTAATTCAGTTGGTAGTAAAGGTACTGCAGGTGATTTAACACAATATTTAAAAATTGTAAAGGTCGGTGATTTTTACTATGATGATTTAACAAAAGTATATAATGTTTACATTAAGAAAAACGATAGAGTGCCTTTTGGAATAATATTATCAAGTGTAAATAAAATTAATTTATTAAGTTCAGCAACTGATATATCTACTAATATTATAAATACTTTTAATATTAGAATTGATAGAAATACACCATATAAATTATCATTAACAAATAATTATACAATTGATTTAAAATCATACAATATTAGTGGTGATATTGTGAATGGAAAACAAATTGCATTATTAAATAATAATACTTTAACAGCAGTAAACTCAGGACAAATAATATTAAAAGCAACTGTAAATTCAACAAATATTTATAATAGTGGAACTTCTATACAAATGACAATTAATATATTGAAAGATAATCAATCTGATATTAAGATTGTAAAAATACCAGAGGTTTATTTTTTATCTTCTTCAACATTTAATTTCTTTGGTGGCAATTCAGTAAATCCAATCGTTTTAACAACTGATAATAAAGATTTATGTTCAATGAATAGTTTAGCTGTTACTGGTTTAAAAACTGGTACTTGTAATTTAACAGCAACGAAAAATGAAGACGACTTTTATTATTCCAAGTCAACTACAGTTAGTATAAAAATATTACCAATTGATCAAAATTTTAACATTATATTAAATAATACTAATATAGATGAAGATGGTAATAGTTTATTATTTGTTGATCCTTCAAAAAATTTCAAAATAAATTTATTAAATGTAAAAGAAACACCTTCTTATATAAAATATAATGTAAGTGATGTAAAGCTTATTAAAGTATCATCAGATGGTTTTGTTACACCTTTAAATGCAGGTTTATGTAATATTGAAGTAGAATTAGGTAGTACTACAAATTATAACATAACGAAAACCAAAATTAACTTAAAAATAATTAAAAATGATCAATCTCCATTAATTATTGGTCATAACGATGATTTATATTTTAAAAATACAATAGCATTTGATATTTCAGGTGGTAATAGTATTAATTCTCTAGTATTTGATACCGATACAGTTGAAAATTGTTCATTAAGTGGTAATATTATTTCTGGTATGCAAGCAGGAACATGTGATGTTACAGTTACAAAACCTTCTGATTTTATGTATAATGATATTTCAAAACAAATAAAATTAACAGTTAAACCTATTTTTCAACCACCATTAACAATAACAATAGAAAATCAAACTATTAGTGGCAATACATATATTTTAAGTGTTGATGAAACAAAAAATTATAAGCTTATATTAAATGGTGCTTTAGAAAAGCCTGTTATATTTTTTGCAGTTACTGATGAATTACCTAACGAAAAAATCCCTGTTTGTAAAATTGATAATAATATTTTAATAGCAATGAATTCTGGTATAACATTTATTAAAGCAATTACATCATTAACAAAAAATTATTTATCAACTGAATCAACTGTTCTAAAGATTATTGTTAATAAAAATCAACAATCACCATTAACTTATAATTTATTTGAAAGTGTAGATTGTTTTACAACATTTGATATTAATGTTATTGGAGGGTCTAGCGATAAATCTATTGTTTTAAAAAAGGAAACTGAAAACTGTAAAGTTAGTAACTTATCAGTAACCGCTGAAAAAGCAGGTTCTTGTTATATTAAAGCTATTAAAGATGCTGATTATAAATATGAAAGTGTTTCAGTAGATATTAAATTTATTATAAACAGAGTATCACAACCAAAAATTGATTTAAGTCTAAATGATGTAAAAAAAAATAGTAATGGTGAATATGACTTATTTGTTAATAGAGACAAAGGGTATTTATTATATGTAAGCAATTATAAGGAAAACCCTGCTATTACATATGAAATAGTTAATATTTCTTCAAGCGATGATGCAATATGTGTTATAAATAACAATAGATTAAGTCCATTTAATGCAGGAAAAGTTCAAGTAAGAGCAGTTATAAATGAAACTACAAATTATAAAAGTTCATATAGTAATTATATTACAATTAATTTTAATAAATATAATCAAGATCCTATTGTAATTAATAATCCATCAAGTATTGATTTTAAAACCATAGTATTTTTAAAAGATGAAGGTGGTAACATTAATGAAAATAAAGTATATTATAAATCAAGTAATGAAAATATTATTAGTATAAATGGAAATGAAATAAAAGGAAAAAATGCAGGTAAATCAACTATTACCGCATTTAAAGATGGTAATTTTATGTATAATCCTATTAGTATAAGTTTTGACATAACAGTGAATAAAATTAAACAAGTAATTAATATTATGGATATAGCAAAATTTAATACTATTTTTGTAAGCGAAACAGAATATGATATTATTATTAATGGATTATCTGAAAATGCAATTGTTAATTATACAATCTCTGGTCAAATACATGAAAAAACTAAAAAAAGTAAATTTACAGGAGGAAATAAAGTAACTAGTCAAGAAATAAATAATAAAGATATAATAGTTATAAGAAATGGTAAATTAATAGGTAATAGTCCAGGTACATGTAAAGTAATTGCACAACTAAATGAAACAAATAATTATTTACCAACAGTTACAGATCCAATTTTAATAACTGTGACACTAAAGAAACCAGCTGATTTCATTATTGATAACACCGCTGATATATATCCTGGTTCAACTTTTACGATAACAACAGATAATGGACAAAAAAATCCAGGTATTGGATTTTTTATTGATAATCCAAACTTGACAATAAGTGGAAATATATTTACTGTATCTAATGCTGGATTTTATAAAGTAACAGCAGTTAAATTTGAAACTACTGAATTTACTGAATTATCTAAAATATTTCAATTAGAAGTATATAAGTTAGCACAGCCTAATTTTCAAATAACTAATAATATTTTCAACTTTGATGCTACTCCAAATGGAATTATAAATATTACAACGACAAATGTTTTTGAAAATGCGAAAGTAAAATTATATATTGTAGAACAAAAAACTGTTGATCCTTTTAATGATAACGTTTGTGTAATTTACAATAATCAATTAGTTATGACAAATCCTGGTTATATTAAAATAATTGCTATTTCAAGTGAAACAACAAATTATCTAAAATGTACAAGTGCTCCAGTATTATTTAATATTAATAAAAAAAATCAAGACCCTATAGTAGTAAATAATTTAAAAGATGTTAATTTAAATTCAACATTTTACTTTGATTTGAAAGGAGGTAATACTAGTAAACCATATAAAATAAAATCATTATCCCCTGAATGCGACGTTGTTAATAATTTATTAATTACTAAAAAAATTACAAATCAATGTAATATTAGTATTTCTGTTGACGGAGATAATTTTTACAATCCAATATCAACTATTGTTTCATTTAAAATTTTACCTATTACTATGCCAAATTTTGTTTTATTAAATATTAATAATAGTAATGATATATATTTAGATAAAATATATGATCTAAAAGTTATAAATGTACTTGAAAATGCTAATATTACATATAATATTATTAATGTTAATTCAATAGATCAAGTAAAATATGCAGAAATAACAGCTAATAAATTAAAACCATTAGTACCTGGTACTATAATAATACAAGCAAAAGCTAGCACAACTATTAATTATTCAGAAACTTATTCAAATCAAATTGTTATAATAATACGTAAAACTGATCAAAATCCTTTAGTTACAAATATTGCAAAAATAATGGATTATAATTCATTACATCGATTTTCTATTGATGGAGGAAGTAATAACAATCCAATAAAATTTTCATTTCAACCAGATATTTTTAAAATTAATAAAGAAACTGAAAGCATATTTAATATATTACCTATAAATTCGGGTAATTTTATTCTTAAAATTTCTAAAGATGGAGATGATATCTACAATCCTGTATTTATTGAGATGATTATATCTGTAAAGAAAATTTATCAACCATCATATAAAATATTAAATTTTAGTGATAATAATCAATTATTTGTTGATAGTAAAAATATTATACCAATTACAATTTCAGGTTTTCTTGAGATGCCAACTTTTGGTTACAGAATAACAAATATAAAACCAATTGATAGTGAAATATGTAAAATTTATAATAATAATATCATACCAGTAAGTCAAGGTATCTGTGTTTTAGAAGCTATAACTTTAGAAACAGAAAATTATTTACCAACAACATCTAGTAATTCGATAACACTAAAAGTAGTAAAAAAACTGCAACCTGAATTATCAGTTGAATTATCAGGACCATTAAATTTTAATAGTAGTGTAGAACTGAAAATATCAGGAGGTATTGAAATAAAACCTAATGTTATAACACTATCAAATAATAATATTAAATTATTAAATAATATTTTAGTTGGTGTAGAAGCTGGAGATACTACAATCACAATTTTAAAAGAAGAAGATAATATCTATCAACCAATATTAAAAACTCTAACAGTTACTGTAAATAAAATATATCAACCTAAATTTATTATTGGAGACTTTGACAATAATAATGTAATTTATGTTAATGCAAATAATAAAATACAGATAAAAGTACCTAAAGTCTATGAAGTTGATTCAATAAATTATGAAATCTTAAGTTCTACATCAAGAGATACAAGTAATAATATTTGTGCATTCTATGGTAATTATCTAATACCTAACAATGAAGGAACATGTATAATTAGAGCGTTTACACAAGAGACTCATAATTATTTTAAAACATATTCTAATGAAATAAAATTATCAATTATTAAAAATGATCAAAGTGATTTAACAATTTATTGCCCACTTCAAATCAATTTTGATGAAAAGATACATTTAACTGGTTTAGGTGGTAATACAAATAGTTATATAGTTTATTCAACTGATTCAAGTAGTTGTTCAATTGATGTTAATACAGTTACAGGTACATATTTTGGTAAAAGTAAAATTGTTGCTACTAAACATGGTGATTATATGTATAATAGTATATCAAAAGAATTTTTTATTAATATATTCAAAATAAATCAAATTAATTTTCACATCAATGACATTAACAAAATGAATGAAATTGAAGTAGATCCTAATACTAAATATTATTTAACATGTAATAATGTAAAAGAATCTTCGAAATTAACATATTATATTAAATCTATGCAAATTGAAGTAAACCCAGATGATAATTCTGGTATAAGTTCAAGTATTGATATTAATAATGTAGTATGTACAATAGTTAATAATGTACTTGTACCAAAAAATGCAGGAACTTGTATAATTTATGCTATTAGTTCAGAAACTGCTAACTATAAATCTACTACTTCTCCAGATTTTAAGGTACATATCAAATTAAAAGAAGCCGCTGATTTTAAAATAGATAATATTCCAGTTTTAAAATATGGTCAAGAATTCTTTATCACAACTGATAATGGTCAATTTAATCCAGAAATTTCATTCAAACCAACTGTAAATACAATTAAAATAGAAGGATTTAGAATAATTTGTTCTCAAGCAGGATTTTATACAATAGTTGCATTTAAGAAAGGTAATTTTATGTATAGATCTTTGAAAAAGAAATTTAAAATTCAAATAAATAAAATTCCTCAACCAAATTTTGATATTTTAAATATTTCACAAGCTAATAATTCAACAAAACATTTCGAAATATTAGAAAATACACGTAATTTTTACAAAATTGCTGATTATAAAGATAGATTTATAGATAATCCATTAAATACAACTGATATTAAATGGATAGATAAATACATAAATGGAATAAATATATTTGTTTTCAATAGATTAACAACATTTAATTGGACTAAGAATACAGGTATAGATTTTGAAACAATTGATTTAGGTGGTTTATTAGATAGAAAATGGATTATTATTGATATTTGTCCTATTTCATATAATGAAAAAACTGTAACTATGAATGCTTTAATTGCAGGAAAATATTTAGATAATAATAATTTAATAATCATAAAATTAAAAGGAAATCCAAAAATTTTAAATTCATATATAGTGCAAAAAGGATTTAATGATTATCTAATTAATGATAAAAATTTAATCGTAGGTACATTTGATAATTATTATTGTAATATTAAATCAGAAGGACATTTTTTATATTACAATCATGGTGTTTATAATACTAGAATTGTTGATGGATTAAGTAATGTTAATAAAAAATTAAATTATAATAATTATGTACCAAATTTAATTGTTTCATGTATTAATAAAAAAGCAATAATAATAATAAAAGATTATAATTCAACAAAAATCACAAAAAAATCTTCTCCATCGTATATATTACCAATTAATGATATTATTGGTAAAACAATAGATGGTATAGAAGATAATAAATTTACATATGGTTCAGTCTATATATTAAATTCACAATATATTTTTGTATACTGCATGTTTGATAATGCTAAAACTCTATTTAGAATTGATACAAATTCAAAAATAATAAAATTAATTTATAAAGATACTGATAATAGTTCTTGGGGATTTGATGTAATTGATATTAATACAATTATTATTATGACATCAACTAATTATTTTATAACAACCAATGCAAAAGATGATTCTGAATATTATACATATAATAGTATTAATGATTCTTATGATTATAAACAATTAACGTATAGTATAGTATGGAAAAGTAATTCATTACAACCATATTTTACACCTAATATAAATTTTAAATTTTATAGTAATGATAGATTT
>Ga0114973_10002168_pt1 | contig 14426 bp, 7 predicted proteins | sample M_140807_MF_Meta_FD_87025 | JGI IMG/M metagenome (GOLD analysis project Ga0114973, IMG submission 87025) | Freshwater microbial communities from Lake Montjoie, Canada to study carbon cycling - M_140807_MF_MetaG | ecosystem: Environmental > Aquatic > Freshwater > Lake | place: Lake Montjoie... | reverse complement strand
TTTTCTTCTTGTATTTTTACAGCATCATCATATTCTGCATATGGGACATCTTTTTTCAAATCTTTCCAGCTACCAAATTCACCTGCTCTTTCTGATATTGTAGCCCTATCCCCACCTTTGTAAACATAGTATATAACATCAGGTTCGCCATTGTTCCATTGTTTAAATACTTCTTTATCCCATTTTTCAGGCTTAAATTCTTCGTTCCATTTATCTTGTGCTACGGGAAGTAGTCCGAAATCTATATAGTATTGTGGCAATACTGTATCAAAAGAATCTGCCTTTGTAGCCCCCTCTTTTATAGCTAAACCTAATAATTGAGCTATTCTGCGAGGCTTGTCTGCTTCTTTATTAGAAAACCCACTAACTAAATCTCCGTCTGGCTTTAAGGCTACCCCAGCCTTCCCATCTGGAGTTATAAACAATCTCATTTTAGCATACTCTTTAGGTTCATATACATGAACAGACGCTGCATATTCATTTACTTTTTTAGATTGATTTATTAACTTATGGAATAATTTAGGGTCATCTAATTCTATTAAATACTTATCAGTGTAAGCGTTTCTATAATTATTTATTGATGACTTAAGCTGCTCAGATTGAGTATATACAGCCTTTGCTTTAGTATTATTACCGTTTACGGTTATATCCAGTCTCTTTCCGCCATCTCTATCGCCTCTTTTAACGGCATATTGTGGAGTTCCATCTGGGTTGCTATATGATTCAGCGTTATATGGTCTTTCTTTTCCAACTCCTTCTTCTCCTGTTGTGATAGATTTTGAAACACCTTTTCCTCCTGTAGTATCTTCTGTACTTTTTGATTTTTGTCCATAGTCTTTAGTTTCGTTACCCAAAGGTAATGCTTTTTTTTCTTCTAATTGAGATTTTGTTTTTATATTTACTTTAGACTTAGCATTAGCCCCAACTGTAATATTCTCAGTAACAGATGTTGACATAGCTGTCCTTGCCCCAATATATTGTAAATATCTTGTTTTAGCTGAGTCCCCATATTTATCAACATATTGTTTATAGGTAATTTTCTGTCCTTGCTTATTTGTAATTTCTGGGAATACATTAACTGCGTTGTACGAATTTTTAAATATTAAAGTTTCAACATCAGCAATACTTCCATCTGGATTAACTGCACGAATTACCCAAGGATAAGATTCATGATAATCAGAATCTCCTTCTTTAGGTTGCACTGCAATTAAATCTCCCTTAGTTCTTATAACAAGTAAAATGTCTCCAAAATCATGACCATTAGTTATTGGCTCAGCTAATCCATTTGCTAATACTCCGTACGAAGGAAGTCCGCCAAATCTCTTATTTAAATCTATATCTGCCTTACCAAGTAAAGATTCTAAAAAAGCATTTCTTTCTTCAAAGTTGCTATTAGATTTTATAATTGCATTATCAATTGCGGATATAACAAGTTGAGAAGTTAAATTATTATTGCCTATTGTATCAGAGTATATTTTAGATAAACCTTCTAATCCTTTTCTATTTAATGCTTTTCTTATTCTTGAATCAGCATCAATTGGTGATATGTTATTTTTAGAAATAGCATCCTCTACTAATTTAATAGCAGTATTAGACATATTTTTATTAGACATATGCGCACCCTCTGTTAATAAGGCTGGCATTAAATATCTATACCCATCCTCATTTTTAGGCATCCCTTTTATTATTTGACTTACTTTTGTCTTAGTGAATGATGCCCATACTCTGTTTGTAGCAGCCGCAAATAATATACCACCTAAATAATTTTTACCACCAACTTTCCCTGTAACTAACCTATCTGAAAATGTTAAGTGCGATTTTACATCTCCCAAATCCTTAATGGTTACACCTTCAGTAATCCTCTTATTCATCCCAACAATTCTTTTCAAACCCAAGTCTTGTATTAAAGATGATTTACTTGTTAGAGATGATGTGTCAACTTCTGTTTTATTAGGTTCTGCATTTGTATTAATTTTTTCAGTCAATCCTTCAATTACATCTCCTTTCTCAATAGCTTGAGCCATTTGGTTTAAGAAATCAACAAAGTTTTTGAAGTCTACTTCTCCCTTGAATGGCTGGAACTTCCCTTTAGTTATATTAGCCACAAACTCATTTATTACTGCCGCAATTTTTCTTAATGTACTTGGCTTATATTCTACTGTTTCAGCTCCCTTTGAAAGCAAAGCAGAAAGCTGTGTAAGGTACTCCTCTGGGGCTACTGCCTTACCCTTGTACATATCCTCAAACTCTAAAAGGTCTTTGTTAAGGTCAGCTCTTAATATTGGAGATATTCTATCCCTAAACTTCTTAAATGTCGCTGGGCTGTCTCCAAATGCTTTTAATAGTACGGCATGGGTCACCTCATGTGCAACCGTTGTTTCCGATGCGTTGCTTAGGTTTATGTCTATCCTTCCCTTACCTGTTGGTACATCATTTTCATCTCTTTCAAATGCAAAGTTACCCCTTGAGTTTTCATTTCCTCCTATTGGTACTACTGTTTGGTTGTATGCATCTCCATCTTCGTGTATGAATATGTCCATGTCTGGGAAGACCGACTTCAATGTTGCTATTGCTTTTTTAGCTGACTCTAAAACTGCACTCTTATTTTTATCAGACTGCGTCCTCTCTTGCAAGCCAGTTAACTCTGTTTTATTACTAACATTTATAGGAGCTAAGATTTTCTGCCCAGCTCCTTGGACTTGTCCGCCAAGCCCTTGTGCTTGAAGTACTCCACCTGCGCTAGTCGTTTCTGTGCCTGTTCCTTGCTGAGGTTCGGTTGTGACAAGTTCTTGCCCTTCTCCGACTTGACTTGGTAGCCCTGGGATGTTTTCTGTATCATCTTCTCTTAAATTTATGCCCGCTTCACGCAGGGCTTGTTTAGCTTGTTCGGTTTGCTCTTCAGTTCCCAAGCCCACTACTTCAACACCCATTCCTTTGAGGTTGTCTTTTATCTCTACATTGAAGTTGGTTTCTATTTCCTTTCTTACTGCCTGCTCATTTTCCTTTGCAACTCTTTGCTCTTCTTTTTGTGCGGCAGCTACAGATGTTTTTGTTTCTTCTATTTTAGCATTTAAGCTCTCTGAGTTCCCAAACACGCTAACCTTTATGTCCCCATTAGAAAGAGCATTAGCAAAGGCAGGGTTCTTTAATGCGTTTTCTAGTTCAGACGGCATGAACACCATTTGCGTGTTGTCTGGGTATACTACAACACTATAGTCGGGTTCTCTTTTTAATGCTATGTTAGCAAGTGCGGCTTCATACTCAGCCATCCTTACGCCTGCAACTGTTTTTAATATTGGGTCTTCTTCTTCATCAAATCTATTTTTTTCATTTTGATGATATGTTGAAAATGCGTTGTATAGCTTCGCCTGTACGGGAGTTAGTCCCAGCTCTTCGGTCTTCTTTAACATCTCAACCTGCTTCGCATAGGTCTCTTGCATACCCTCAAATGTAGCCTTGTCCATTTGCCCAGAGCCATAAGCTGAGGTCAAATATGCTGCTGCAAATGGTGCGCCTTGTCTTTGCATGACATCAAATAAAAACTGCTCCTTTTGACCTGGAGCTAATTCTGAGAATTTTGTCTTTAATGCAAAAGCCTTAGCAGACTCTTGAACTAATCTTTCTTTTCTGCTTTCCTCGGATTCGCCCGCAGCTTCCCCCGCAGCACCAAAAAGAAATGTCTGGGGTACTATGTTTAATAAGGTATTTTGAAATTTTTCTTTGGTATGGTAGTCAAACATATTGGCATAACTGCCCTCCTTACGAATAGCCTCATCTGCTAAATTTTGAGGATATTCTTGCATTGTTTCTTCAACACTTTCAGCAGTACCAGCAATTAATGGTGCTACCCATTTGTTTTCAGCTACCTTAGCTATTTTAGCTATTGTTGGGGAAGTGGCTCTTACTGCTGATGGAGCAGCCTTCCCAATAATTTTAGAAACTCCTTTGCCTATAAACGGTAGACCAGAAAATGCATATAAGGGAAGGATATCAACTTGGAACGCTATCGTTTGTCTTTCAGCATTATTAGCCGCCGCTATGTCTCCAGTCTCCGCATACACATCTGCTTTCATGTTCCCAGCACTAGCCATTGTCTCAGCACCCCATGATGCTAAACCACTAGATACTAATTGCACCCCAATAGGTGCAGCAGAGCCACCAGTTGCCGCTGTTGCTATAAAACCAGCAGTCATGGATGGCAACATACCGCCCAAAAACTGTCCAGTAGACTTTGATAATTTTTGCAGGTCTAAATAATCACCAACAGACTTAAATTCTGGTACATCTTGAGCATAATAATTTTGTATCGCCTGCCCAAATGTAGACATATTAGCAAAACCCATACTTTCCCCATACCCCCTAATTTGACCGCCTAACGCTGACAACATATTAGACTTTAAGTTTTCAAGAAATGAGTTTTTAGATGACATTTGTCTTCTTAATTCTTGATTCTTATTTAGAACTTCGTTATATGCCTCGCCATATATATTTTCAATATTTTTTTGTAGTTGTGGATTTGCTTTTGGTTTGAATTTTTCATATTCAGCCTTTTTAATTCTTACAACCTCTTCCATTTCCCTTCTAAATCTTGCATTAGCCTTGCTATATATTAGATTTTGCTGGTCTAAAAATTCCTTATTTAATGCACCAAATGCTTGTTTATTAGTTTCGTCCTTTTTTTGTAATTCATTGTACTCTAATTGATATTGGTCAAACTGCTCTTGAGTACCGATAAATTTATTATCCTTAATTAATGAGCCATATTTATTATTTAGGTTTTCTAAACCTAGCTTAATTTCATCGTTCAATAAGTTTACCTTGCCGCTTATATCATTTGATATAGCCTCCACATTAGTTCTAGCTTCTCCAAATATTTGTGTTTGTAATTTCTTTTGCGTTAAAGTTGTGGCATTTTTAATTTCTTCTAACTTTATCGCAGCTTGATTACTTTCAGAGTTAAGGTCTACATCTAAATCGCGTCCATACTTTTTTTTATAATTTACTCTTAAAGTCTTTTCTACCTCTGGCTGTATCAGCTTCTGCGTAACTAATGAAGTAGCCTCTTTCTTTAACAGGCTATAAAACATTCCAGTCTCGTTAACATTGTTATCCTTTGCAATTTTTTTAGCATATTCAGATATTTTCATATCGTCAACGATTGGAACATTGTCTTTAGTGGATGTTATATATGACTGCCAATTATCAGACAAGGGTGTTAATAGCTTTGGTAGTTCTTTTTTAACAGCCTCTTGGGCTGCCATAGCCTGCTTCCTAGAATTAACGAAGCCTACTTCAGCATCATATACAATTTGATTTTTTTCTTTTTTTTGTCTTTCTTCCCTGCCAGGTATTACTGTGTTCATTAAAGCGTTACCAATATCCTCAACAATTGGAATGGGAGACAACATGGAGTGCTTGTCTTTATTTAAGACAGATGCTCTGTTTTTATCAGCCAAGCTATATATCTGTTGGGCTGATTCATAGTTTGCGATTGCTTCTGTATTTACAGGCTCTGTTTTAGAGAACTGATAAGGCTTTTGTTGTTGCTGTTGTACGACATTTTTTACAACAGAAAGGGGGTTAAATGCGCTTCCTGCTTCTCCTGTTTTTTTTACTTCTGGTAACTGTGATTTTGATGGTGATTGTGTAGGGGGAACTCCACCTTTCTTTTGTTCTTGACCACCAATCTGACCATCTTTTTTTTTTACAAGACCTTCAAAATCATTGAAATTACCTAATGTTTCTTCGCCAATAGAACTATGAAAGTCTTTTCTATATTGGGCATCATTCTGCATCAAGTTTTTAAAATCATTAAATGAGCCGAATTTATTTTTGCCACCTAATTGACTATATAGGTCGTCTATGTATTTTTCATCCATTATTTATGAATTTTTACTTTTTTCTTTGTGTTGCATTTAGATTAGGTCTTTTTGCATCTTTAATTATCGGCTGTCTTTCCTTTGTCTTAGCTTCGCCTAAGTCTAGTTGCTCTTTAGATAAGGTAAGAAGTACATTCCCTGTCGGCATACCATTTTTTGATTTAAATATACCTAGTTCGCCCGTAGGTAATTTGTTTACTGCAAATTCAGATGTCTTTACCTCTTCTGGTTTTTTCCCTATAGAACTAGCATATGCTTTTTTTACCCCTTCTGCAACATCACCTGGAAGTAAGTTTATTGGTACAAATTTAAAAATTTTACCTTCATACCCTTCAAAAGTGCCTTCAAACATTTGATTAGCTTTTTCAACTAATTTATCGTATATAGGGTTATATGCTATATCTTTATCTGAGCCAGTTCTTACATTTACTGTTGTTCTGGGAGCTTGTGGTTCTGCTACTTTTTTTACTTCTGAAAACTTTGTCTTTGCTCTAGAACTAGCGTTAACCATTTGGAATGCAATTGCTCTTCCTAAATTATCGCCCTCTGGAGTGTTAGGGTCTTTCCCTTGTAGTCTAACCTGTTGTTCTATCAATTTTCTGGTAGGGAAGTCGCTCTTGACAGTTGCCCAATCATCTGATTCAAGCATTTTTATAGGAATAAGTATATCATTTCCATTTGTATCTTTTTTAGGTTGACCAGTAGTCTCATCTATCAACGGCATTGTTTTCACTACCCCCTTTTCAGTATATAATACATGAGGCATTTCAAAATCCCCTGAGAAAATACCTTCATCGTCTAACACTGGCTGCATATTTAATGGGGCTTGTACTTCTATCTCAGTTGCTCTTGCTGCTTTATTTGCCCCTTTTACAGATACTCCCTTTTTATATGTCCCAGTCCCAGCCTTTGTAATTAAATTATCTATAGCCCCAGTATTCCATATAGAACCATTTTCCAATACATCTGTTCCATAATCCTTTGTTATATCTATTCCAGACAAATCATCTGGAATAGTTCCGTCTGGATTTAATAACGCTCTTCTTTTAAATTCTTCATTAAATTTTATAGGGTCTGCGCCTGGTATTGTTTTCACATATGATTCCCCTCTTACTCGTTGCCTTTCTAATTCCTTTAATTTATCTGAATCTACAGCTATACTTCTAATATATGGGTTAGCAAATAGTTCTATGTCAGATACTGTAGATTCTGGATGCTCTTGTATAAATTGATTTACTTTATTTTTAACATCAAATAATCGTTCTGTTATGTGAGGGTCATGTACTGTGCCTGTTAAATAATCTTTTGTATCAAATTTGCCTTCAAATACTTTTTGTAGTGCAGCTTTTTTTGCTGATTTAAGCTCATCAGCCTTTACTTTAGCGGCTTGTTTAGTGGCATAGGTGTCCGCTATCGTTTTTAAACCCTCAAATTTTTGTTCTGGTGTTACAAAACCTGCTATATCTAATGCCATACTATTTTAATTATTATTTTTTAAACCATGGGTATGGGTTCTGTTGACCAAAGCCCATACTTAACCAATTATTAGGCATTCCAGTATGTTGCGGCTGCCCATACCCCCCGCTAAACATATTGCTAGGGAATTTCGTGTTGCCTATTTTGCCCGTAGAATTGAAGTTTCCAAAGCTGCCTGTAGTACCAACATTAGGCGTTTTGCCAAATGCCCCATTCATTCCCATACTTGCCACCCCAAGACCAGCATTTGTTATATCACCCCAAGTATTTTGTCTATTTTCATTTATACCCGCTTCTATTTGCACCCTATTTTGATATTCTCTTAATTGGTCATTGTATACTTTATCTTGCTCTCCTATAAGCCCTTGGTTAGCTGCTGCTACATTTCCATATGCGCTTTGCTTATATGCTGCTTGCTGACCAGCCAGTGCTTGCCCTGCTTCGTTTGCTTGACCCCCTGCTGCTGCCGCTGCTAATAATGTATTATCTCCACCTCTTTCTGCTGCTGCTATCTGAGACGCTCTACTTCTCTCAATGCCACTCATGTATTGTTGAGTGCCTGGCATTTGAGCGTTAAACATATTTTGCGCAAGTGCATACTGTTGACCAGCAAGTGGGTTTTCTTTGTACTTTGGCTGCTCGGCTAATAGCTTTCTCATTTGCTTATTAGCTTGCGACCTACCTATTGCCTTGCCAACACTACCAATGCCTGCTGCGACTAATCCTATTGTTACTGGCATAATCTTATTTTTTTAAGTAAACTAATTCTGTTATTTCGTTTTTGTTTTCTACTATTTCAAAGTTGTTTTTTAAAAGCCATTTGATTGCTCTTATATTTTTGCTCCACAATCTGCACATAAACTTTTTACCTAGGTCTCGTCTTATTAAAGAAAAAAAATCTCTAAGAAATCCTCTTGTTCTGTACTGGGAAGAGATGCTAAAAGAAAGCAGAAGTAAATCTGTGTATACATAATACCCAATTAGCTTTTCCTTTTCAAAAACTCCCTTACAAATACAATGTTCTTTTATTTCAAATATCTTTCTATAAATATCATCAACAACATCATTTGCATTTTCAATTTTTATATTTGGGTCGTACAGCTCTACGATATTTTTATCTTCTACTAAAGCTATTTTTATTGCTTTATATAACTCATCGTATTTTATTTCTTTTGATATCAAACTGTGTGACCTTTACTTATAGACATTCCTAGTTCTAAGATACGAAGTTGTAATACTTCTGTTGTCGGGGAATACTCAACTAACACATACATATTTGTATTCCTCATAACCTCCGCCGTTAGTAGCCCTGTATAAACATCTCCAGTTGTAGTCGGCACAACCTTATTCCTTAATATACTAGCGTACCAAATTCCCTCAACATCCCTAAAATCAACCGTTTCTAAATCTGATGTCTGTAAATACGGATAGCTATTATAAAAATACACAAAATTTGGAACTAAATTGGATTCTGATAAAAAATTATCATAAACCTTTGGAACTTGCGGTAAAATGTTTGATGTAAACATTATTTTTGAAGGGGAATACACCCCGTACCATGTATTTTGATTCGGTTGATTATGCTCATAAATCATACCGCTTTTAAATGAAAACAATTTATTTTGAAGCGTCCCAAAGTACTCCGTGTTGAACGTATAAGCTCCTTGCCAGTGTGGTACAACTACTGCACCAGTTCCTAGCTTGTATACTATTGTCTTCCCCTGCAAGTCTAATATATCAAACGGATATATTTCTTGTGGGTAGTCTGGTAGAAAACCTTTTGGTGGTGTTTGTGAAAGTTTGGGAATTGATATTAATAATTCATCGTGAGCAGAATCCACCGTAGCAAATACATAAGGTCTATCCCCCATATCCTCAATATCCTCCTTTGTCATACTCAAGTATTGGTATGCCCAATTCTTCCAAAACCTAACCATCTTTATTGACGATATAGCATCCAATCCATTTTCAGAATATTGCACCCATCTGCCATAGTTAGCATCAAAATAATAAACACGACCCCTATACTGTACAACAGATTCTGGACTTATACAGCCATAATTTCCCTTCAATACATTTATAGTACCAACAACGCTTGTGCCAGAACTAAAGAACTGTGTTTTCCCTGTACTATCTAAGATTTGCGTCTCACCTAAATACATTGATGTAGTTTCTACGGCGCACAACCCAAGCATTACAGTACCCTCGTTTTGAACCTTAGATGTTAATTGTAATTTGGTTATAGTGCCACAATCTGACGGCACAGAGGTATTACTTCCCAGACGGAATGTACTTGTCCCATTTATTTGAGAACCCTCTATAATAGCATCAGACCAATACACATAGTTGCCCCATATTGACCTCCCAAATTTAGTTATAACATTTACTTTGCCGCCATCATTGTCCCATCTTTGGAAGTACAAGTCATTTGCACACATACCTAACACCTTAAAGGTACTTGCAGGTAATACAGGAGGATTTCTTTCTACCAATGCACAGTCTCCCCTAAAGTTCCCCTGCAATGCAGAGTACGCTCTTGTAGGTTCTGTTGGATTGGTTACTGCATATATTTCTCCCACTTCGTAATATGCCTCTTGCTCTGTTGTTTTATACGGAGTAAATATCTCATAATAACCCGTTAGCCCAGCTATTCCTCCAGGAGGAACTGGTGCTGTAGGGGAATTTCCCAAGTCAACAAATTTTATAAGTATATTCCCCCCGTCTTGCCCAATAACTGGCAAGTTTATTCCAGGATTAACGCCACCAACACCACTTGTTTGAAGTATACATACATCTTCATTCGCCTTATCAAAAACATATCCTAAGCCATTACGAATAAGCCCTATAGTTGGCAAGGCAATTGCTTCAACTCCAGACACAACTGTAGTATGTGTACAATCCCAAACTCCTAGTGAATTTCTTGTGCAATAACGAAAACTATCAACCCCTTGTCCAGAAACATAATTCTGAATAAAATATCTTGTTCTTAAGTTAAGTGTTCTAACTACTGTATAATAATAAGCCCAATCTGGTATTTCATCTGTAGGGGAATCGTTGCTTAATGACCACTTTATAGTATTTATTGCATTTAACGGGCTGCTAGTTGGTGTTGTAACACTAGCAGATAATTGCCTGTATACATTTATTGTTATACCAGATTCTGTTAATGTTGTGGGAATTGTTTGCTGTGTTACTGTTATTGTATTAGTCCTTGTTGATACTGTTGCAACATCATAAGTGCCATCAAAAGAAGAACCAATTACTTCAATTCTGTCCCCTGGAATAAAACTAAAGAACCCAACCAAGCCTGTTGTAATTGTATCTGGAAGAGTTCCTTCTATATTTGTTGTCAAAGAGCCAGAAGGGAAATAGCTAAAAACTTCGGTATATTGACCATTGTCCCTTGGTGTTACAACTCCACATTTTCTCATTGCGTAGTCATAAAAAACAACTCCGAATTTATATGGCGATTGTTGCGCCCATACATTATATCTAACTGAAGGAAAGCCAGTAATTTGTACCCATGCATTAGGAACTAATGTCACTGTATTTATTTCTGTATAATTAGCACCATCGCAGCTTGTATTCCCAGCGGGTCTGGGAATTGATATTATTGGAACTACATTAATTCTTCTTCTAGACTCAGTCAACCCAATATTATAAAATGTGCTTCCCGAATATGGTATTGGTGTTAATGGATACATTGTGGGAACTGGTATAACCGTATCGTTAAGGATATATTGTTGTGTAGATGTTATCACTAAATATTGTTGTCCATCAAATACAGCATATGCACTATAAGCCCATTGTTTAGGAGGTAATGTTGGTTGATATCCAGCAGTTGCGCCAGGGGTCTTCATTTCTATCCTATATACTTGCAGTGTTACTGTTGCAGATGTAGTTGTACCATTACTTCCCAAGACAACATTCAAAGATGTTTCTGTAGGAGTATCATATCCAACAACATTGTTCCCAAAAAAATATCTACTCTTTGCTACTTCGTGTGTTTGGGAATAGATGGGTACATCATCAAATGGTCTTAACACATCATCTGGAGCTAAATATTGTCCTGCTATATTATTATAAAAATTAAAAGATAGGACTTGAACTCCGTTATTTTGTGCATTTATTTCACTTAAATCTACTGACGATTCTTTGTCCCATGTCTTTATAACAAAGGCATCATTCCCGCCGCCTGGCGTACCATCTGTCTGCCTTGCTATTAAGTTTATTCTTCTTACTGTATTAGGTATAAATTCATTGCCATCCATCAAAACTTGGATTAAATTGGCTGATGAATCTTGGGAAGTCAACCTTGATGCTACACTGTATGAACTTGGCACTGTTACTTCATTATCATAGTATTGATATTGAAATGCAAATTCAAATGAATTAGTGCCAATAAAGTTGTTTATAAAGTTACTGTCTGCAATAAGGCTTATATCTGGGCAGTAGATTGGCGGTGGTTTAATTACCGTTATTTCCCAAAAATTCAAAGGAAAACTATACGGGTTTGCGTCCGTTACAAATGATGGGTGATTTGTTACAATACCAGAGTTTATATTTATTTTTCTAGGCTGATTGTTAGTACCATCAGACCAAGACAATAAATTCCCTGTAATTTTAGCACTATGTATCAAAGAGTATTTATCAAAGTTTAACCCTCCCTCAACTTGTGATGACAATAACACATCGTATATCGTATTTGTTTTGGCGTATATGCACACAATCTTGTCTTCCCTAGCAACCGACTTATCATAATTAAAATAAACCAATCTTTCGTTTTCTGTGTCTTCTACTGCGCCAATAGTTATATATCTGTCAGTGTCTTTTAATAACCTAACCGAAAAACCAAAGTTAAAATTATTCGTTGCAAATGCAGTTGCTGCGCTATTATTTCTTAAAAAGACATTATAGGCATCTGTACCTGGCGTGTCTTCAGTTGCAGTCCAAAAAAACGCACCTGTCCCTAATTCTTGAGAAGCACCAGTGTCATCAATCTGTCCACCTCCCCATGCAGTAAATTGGCTAGAGTTTGTTGCGCCTGTGTTGGGGGAATTCCAATGGGTCGTTCCTGTTTCTTTCAAAGCACCTCCAGAAACCGACAAGCCACCTAGTGTTGCAATTAATGTGTCGTATTCTGCCTTTGTAGGTATATGATAACCATCTGGGGCTAGCCCTCTTGGGTCGCTTATTGCATACCAATTATACAATTTACCATATTGTTGATATCCAGCTTGATTAAATTGATAGTAACAATATGCTCCGTATGTAGCTGCCGCCCATGTTACGCTGTCTGTTATTTCGGTTATTGGGTCTCCATTTTCATATGTTGTAACATTTAGATTAGATGTACACCATTCTTGTTCTCCTATTGTAACTGTGGGAAGTGTTGGATTTAATAACACATTGCCCCCTATACTTTCAACGATTCCAGTCTCACCCTTGTCAGTAGTTCCCGTACGCACATTCTCAGCATTTACCCACTCATTTGTAGTTATTGCAAAAGGAGAATCGTCTGAATTTAATCTTCCAGATTGTATTTCTCCAAAATATTTTAAATCTTTTTGCCTCATTATGGTGCTATAAGTGGTTCTGTTAAATATATTTTATCTTCTGTTGTCAACCAGTATGATACCAATCCTATTCCTGTTTCATCAAATGTAAAGTTAATAGCATCGGCAGTATTAAATATAACATAGTCCCCAACAATATACATATCAGACAAGGCACTTACCTTTTCTACATATGCGTATGAAAGGGAAGAGCTAGTTAATTGCATACCAGATGCACTTGTTGTGTCTATTGTTATTACAATTTGACCCTTCTTTAATATAAACCCATCTAACGCCATACTACTCTATTGATATGTAATAATTAATTGGATTGACCGAATTTATCATAATTTTATACCCAGGCAACATTATAAATGGAACAGAACTAAACTCTGTTGTGCCAGCAATAATCTTTTTGAACCATATAGCAATCTCTTCTGTTGTATCTGGATTATACATAACTAAATATGTTTCAGAATCAGCTCCTGTACAAACAAAATACCAAGAAATAATTTTACATGGAATGTCATACGCTTCTGGCTGTATAAATTCTGTTCCGCTTCCTTGAAAAACAGGCATAATATTAATTTTTTACTGATGCTGTATATCCGTTTCTTAATGCATTTTTAATGTCAACAATAGTAAGACCGCTAAGTCTAGCTCTCAATGTTTTCTTTCTATTCCAAAACGACATCGCCTCTGCTGAGTATTCATTATTTGCGTTAGGCGAACGCTTCCACTCTTGCCAAGCCCTAATACATTGAATAGCTTGCGGGTCTATCTGTGTTGCGTTGTCTATGCTCTGACCGTCTGATATATATTGAAGTACAATGCTTTCGCCGCTATAGTCAAAGCTCATTTGTATTTGTCTTCTTTCTTTTATAACCTTATATCCTCTTTGAGTACCTCCCGTAGCACCAAAAAATCTACCAGTTGGTTCACCAAAGTCATTAACATTCCAATACCACAACCATCCTGCTGAACCCCAGAAGAAACTATCGTCTACGCCTGCTGCTGCCGCATAATTTGTGCGTGGGGGAACTTGAAATTGTCCAGTTGTTGCGTTATGTATTCTTATTGGGTTGATGCTATTTTGACGGGGAAGTGGTTGTAGTGTAGTTCCACTAGGCAAGCACACCGCTACATCGTCAACAAAGTCATCTGGCAAGTCAACAGCACCATAGCTATTTACTGGGAGAGAAACTGTGTTTACTATTTTAAGTGTATCAAAGCTAAGTTCTCTTAGACAGGTTGAGCTGTGTACTAGGTATTCAAAATAATAATGTATGGGAAGACCTGCCTCAAGCAGACCTCTCCTCACTATGCTATCTAATGTTGTTAGTATCATTATTTGTTAGCTTTTTGTTGTGACGGATTAATGTTCTTGCTTTCATCCACAGTTGGGTCAACCAATTTATCTGGAACAACTTGAGTTGCGTATATTTTATAAACCTCGTTTATTACTTGCCATTCTTGTTCGGGAAGTATTGGTAAAGGCTCATAGTCCCCATATAAA
>Ga0114973_10002167_pt1 | contig 14428 bp, 20 predicted proteins | sample M_140807_MF_Meta_FD_87025 | JGI IMG/M metagenome (GOLD analysis project Ga0114973, IMG submission 87025) | Freshwater microbial communities from Lake Montjoie, Canada to study carbon cycling - M_140807_MF_MetaG | ecosystem: Environmental > Aquatic > Freshwater > Lake | place: Lake Montjoie... | reverse complement strand
TTTAATTCATCAGATTCCCAATCTTCTATTTCAACCCAAAAAGCATTCCAAAATTCTATTTTCTCTATTGTTTCTTCATATGGATTTTCAACTATTAAAGTTTCGTGCTCACTTAAGTTGTGAATATCATCATAAAGAGTTTCACGCTTATTTTGTTCTGCTGTTTTCTTTACTTTATGAATAAACCAATTTTTAGTAATAACTGAGAAATATGAGAATGCCTTAGAACCGTTACTAGGATCGTATTTATCTAATATCGTTGTTAACCAGCTTTTACAGTCCTCTCTGAGCATTTCAATATCTGGGAGGGAGGTAAACTTATAGGTAAATACTATTTTATCTACCATTTCACTAAAGGCTGGTTCAATATAAGAGATATATAATTCTGCTCTTTCTTGCTTATTCATCGTAGAGCAATATTTTATAATTGCATCTTCATGATCTTTGGTAAAATAGTTTCCTTGTTTTTTAGCTTTCATTTTCTATTCCTTTGTTTCGTTTGGAGAAATAGAAAAACGTTCACCAGTTATTTTTAATGAGTCAGATAAGTCTTTACTATGTTTGAGTAAGTTTTCTATCGTAACATCGCCATAATACGTTTCCATACTAAGGACAGTATCCAAGTGCATTACATATTCATCTATTTTTTCTTGCACATTTGAAACATTATCTATAGCTTCATTAAATTGAGATATTAAATTTCTAATATACCAACCTAATACACCTATAGTTATTAGTGACAAAACAAATAAGATAAACCATAAATAAGCCATTATATAGCTTCCTTTTTTAGTTGATTTTTATATTCTTTAAGCTCTTCTTTTAATTCGGTAAGCTTCTCTTTAACTATATCGCCATTTTTATTTGTTGTCAAATTATTTTTAACTATATTCAAAGTATTAATATCTTTTTTCAAAGTATGGTCTTGGCAAGAATCACAAAAAGAAAGCCTTTCATCGCTAGAATGAAAGGCTTCTATTGTATTCTTACATTGTGTGCATGTGTAAGAATATCTTGGCATTATTGTTTATTCACCTAAATCATCGTCTTGTTTTGTGAACTCAAGAACTGGTGGGTTTGTTACTACTAAACCATCTGGTGTTTCAATTAAGACAAAATCCTTGAGAACTGGAACCATATCTGATTCTTCCATAAGTGACTTTTGAAGGGCCATCATAACGGCCCCTAATGCTTGATTTGAAAGTTGCATTTAATCTCCCTTTATTATTCTATAACTATCATCTTCAAAATGTTGAGTTGAAAATTCAAACAATTCACAATCTTCAATAGCAATCATTTGATGCTTTAAGCCAGTATATACATGGAATGAATCACCAGCATTTAATATTAACTCGTTTGCATTTTCCAAATTATCTTCATTAGAAAATTTTACTAACATTTTTCCAGATTGTAAATAAAAAACTTCATCTTTTATTTTATGAAAATGCCAAGAACATTTTTTACCTTTATTAAAATATAAAAGCTTTCCACAATACTCTGGTTTATTTACAATCCATTTTTCATAACCCCAACCTTTAGGGTGAATCTCATTTAAAGAAATCATTATCGTTTATTCCTTTGTCGTCTATATAGTAATCTGCTGCTGGTTTACCAAATAATAAATAATTATATTTTACTCCCCAATTTTTTAATTGAATTTCAGTAATTGAATAATATTTATTAATTGCTTCAATTTGATTATTATTTGAAGAACCCATTCCTCTAGCTGTAAATATAATTACTTTATTTCCTTCATCGTATAATTTATTTACTTTTTTTATTCTTTCTGGTTTAGGAGTACATATATAATAATCACTATCTATAGTATTACATAATGTATTGTCTAAATCAAATACATAAGTCATTTTTTATCCTTTCAATGGTTAATGTAGTTTAATTATTATCAATATAATTAAATATTTTTACTTCTAATAATCCAAGTTTTTCAAATTCATATCCTACAACATCTTCTTTGCTATAGTCACCACCTTTTACTATTAATTGTGGTTGTATTTTCTTTATTAGTTCTAGTGGAGTTTGTTCATCAAAAATTATTACTTCATCTACATATTTAATTGATTCTAAAATTAGCTTTCTTGTGTATTCGTTATTTATTGGTCTACTTTGACCTTTTAATTTTCTTACACTTTTGTCACTATTTATACCAACAATTAAATGATCTCCTAAAGATTTTGAATATTTTAGTAATTCAATATGACCTATATGTAATAAGTCAAAACAACCATTTGTAAAAACTGTCATATAATAGAAACTCCTGCTTTTTGAACTACTTTAGTTGCACAATTATTTGCAAATTCAATAGAAATATCAATATTGTTGGTTTCAACAAACTTCACAGCTAATGCACTAATAAATGTATCACCAGCACCAGATAAATCTTTTATCTCTACTTTTGGAACTGTATACTTTTTATTTTTGTGCTGCGCGCCGTCTGCACCAAGAGTAACAATTAATTTTGAATTAAGCATCTCTGTAATTTCTTCTGCTTTACTTAATTCAAAATTATTTATTTTAATAAATGATATATTTTCACACCATTTACCTATTGGTTTTTTTGTATCCAAAAATGTTAGAGGATGATTATCAGAAATTATTTGTATATCATTTTTAGATAAAAATCCTTTATTATAATCAGAAATTACTATAGCATCCCACAAAGAATAATTTAATAAATTTATATCACATTTTCCATATTTTTCATCATTACAATCCAATCTTAAAAACATGTGATTTGTTTTTTTTTCAATAAATCTTGTTTTTGTAATTTTTTCCCAATTAAGGTTAGTAAGTAATGTAACTTCTGCTCCAAGAGAAATTAGATTATTTGCTACGTTACCAGCCATACCTTTATTTTCGACTGTATTTAAGAAATTGAATACTGGAACTGGAGCTTCTGGACAAAGGCGTTCTACTCTTCCATAGTTGAAAATATCTTTACAGGTTTCTCCAATTACAAGTATTTTCATTTTATCCTCTTATCAAGTTTGAGATAAAATCAACTTCTTCAAGTGTCAAAGTTGGATCATTTGGTACAAAAAACCCTCTTTCATGAATAATATTACTCATTGGGTCATTGAATTCTCCATAAACATTTTTCCAAAAAGGATGTTTTCCAAGATTACCAGCAGAAAAGATTCTTGTTTCTACTCCATTTGCTACAAGACGTTTTACAATTTCTTTTCTATGTGTTGTACTTTCTGCTAATGCACCAAAAGAAATAGAAACAGGCATGTGCTCTCTCCAATCTTGAAATTGTACAATTCCATTTAAATTAGCTGCATAACGTAAATGGTTTCTATTTCTACGCTCCGATACCCATTCGGCTTTATCGACTTGTCTAATTCCTATAAAAGCTTGTAAATCAGTTGCACGAACATTAAAACCAGGAACAAAAAATGTAAATGGTTTATGAAAATCATCTACACTATTATCGGAAATTAGTTTATCATATGCCTCTTGATCCAAATCTTTACCCCATCCATGACTACGAAGCATAATTAATAGATCATATAACTCTTTACTATCTGTATTAATCATTCCTCCTTCTATAGTAGACAACTGGTGTCCAAAATAGAAAGAAAATGAGGACATATCTCCAAGTTTGCCAACCATTGTTCCATCGGAATATCTAGCTCCAAGTGCGGCACAAGCATCTTCTAGTAGAATGAATCCATATTTTTCTTTTAGCTGTAACAGACGTTCTTTATAATGTGGTACTCCAAGAACTTGAACAAAGATTACGACGGAAGGTTGTTCTTTAATACAAACCTGTTCTAGCTGATCTAAATCAATACCAAAAGTTTTTTGGTCTGCTCCAACCATAATTGGCTGCATACCAAATTGCATAGCTGGTGCAACTGTGGTAACCCAACCAACGGAAGGAACTACAATCTTGTTATTACGAAGTTTACCAGATGCTAAAGCTGCATAAACCATTAATAAATTAGCAGAAGAGCCAGAATTACAAAATACAGAATATTTTGTACCAATATACTTAGCCCATTTATTTTCAAATTCAAGAGTTAAAGAACCTTTTGTAAGTCTAGGTTTCTCTGTTAACCACTCTCTCAATGCTGTTATATCATTATCATCAATTGTTTCTTTAGCTAGAAAATATTTAATTTCCATTTCTTCTCCTAATGTTATCTAAATCATAATTATACATATGTTTTGCTAAACTTTTAAAAGTAATATTTGGACTCCAACCAAGAATTCTTCTTGCTTTCTCACTATTACCCTTTAGATAGGGAACTTCATGTGGTCTAAAATATAGTTGGTTAATCTTTAAGTATTGCTTATAATCTAATTCTGCAAATTCAAAAACTTCTTTCACAAATTCTTCTACAGTGTGGGTTTCATCGGTAGAAATAACATAATCATCTGGTATTTGTTGTTGTAACATTCTCCACATCATTTCTGTATACTCGGGTGCGTATCCCCAGTCTCTGTACGCATAAAGATTGCCTAATTCAATTTCGTTCTGTAACCCTAGTTTAATCTTGGCTGCGCTTGTCGTAATTTTTTTAGTTACGAAAGTTTGTCCTCTTAATTCACTTTCGTGATTAAATAATATTCCACAACTAGCATGTATATTATAAGATTCTCTATAATTTCTAACTAAATTATGTGCTGCTACTTTTGCTACAGCATATGGTGAAGCAGGACAAAATTTTGAATTTTCATCAAATGGAGCATCTTTATTATCTCCAAACATCTCACTACTTGAAGCTTGATAAAATTTAGTCTTTGGGCTTATATTTTTTATAGCTTCTAAAGCATATAAAACTCCAAAAATAATCCCATTTAAAGTATCTTCTGGTACATCAAAAGATACTTTAACATGAGATTGTGCAGCCAAGTTATAGTATTCATCTGGTTTATATTTTGTTATTATATTATATATTGAACATGAATCTTTCAAGTCAAAGTATTCAATTTTAAAATTCTTATGAGTATAAAGATGGTCAATTCTGTCAGAATTAAAATTTGATGTTCTCCTCTTGGCTCCAACTACATAGTAGCCTTTACTTAATAACTGTTGTAACAGCCAACTACCATCTTGTCCAGTTACACCAGTAATGATTGCGGTTTTTCTATTTTCTTGCATTGTTGTAATTTTCACTAAACCAATTATAAGTTTGTTTTAAAGCTTTGTCAAGTGGAGTAAAAGAAAAATTTTCAAATATTGAATGAAACAAAGTATGATCTGTTGGTCTTTTTCTTTGTCCATTAGGTTTGGTAGTATCATAATAAACATTATTATAATCTGCTTGATTGCAAATTAATTCTACTAATGTTTTTATTGATAGTTCTTCCTTACCAGAAACTATTAACCTTAAAGGAAGATTTTCAACTTCATCTAATAATTTAATACAAATTAATGCTAAATCTTCAGCGTATATAAATTCTCTAGTTGAGCTTCCATCACCCCAAACGACTAATGGACTAGAATTAGTTTTAGCTAAATAAAGTTTATGAATCAAGCTTGGTACAACATGCCCATCTTCTAAATTAAAATTATCATTTTCTCCAAAAATGTTACCTGGGATAATAGAACAATAATTTACATTATATTGTTTTTTATATGATTGTATTTGTATATCTACCATTCTTTTTGAGTATGCATAAGAAAAATGAGCATCATATGGCTCACCATCTTGTAATTTATCTTCTACTATTACTTCTAGTGTTTTAGGAAAAGCACAAACGGAGGAAAAAGCTATTAATTTTTTAACATTGTGTGTATAAGAGTGATGAATCATGTGTGTGTTCATCAAAATATTATCAGTAAACTGTTTAGCTGGAGAGTTAAGATTTCTACCTATACCTCCAACTCTTGCTGCGGCGTGTATTACATAATCTGGTTTATATTTATCAAACATTAATTTAACTTGATTTTCATCCGTTAGATCAGCAATATTACGATTTACAAAAATAAAATCGTAATTATTATATACATTTACAAACTTTTTTAAGGCATTTCCAACTAAGCCGTCGCCGCCAGTAATAAGAATTTTTTGTTTCATTTAATTGCCTCCAAATTTAAACTCATCAGTAAACTATTGGTTTTATCCATATGTGGTAGATATGCTTGACTATAATCATCAATATAAAAATGTTCTGTTTTCTTCCAGTCATATAATGAAACTTTTTTAAATCCTATATCATACAAGTCTCTAGATAATGATTTATAATCCCAACAATGATAGTGAAAATCAAAATCATATTTTTGACCACCATATAAAAATGTATGTAATTTTTGTAAATCACCATATTCATTATAATGTTTTATTACAGCTTCAATATCTGGTACTGCAATTCTTAATATACCACCATCTTTGAGACTTGTATACCAATTTGTTAGCACATCTTTCCAAGTAATGTCTTGAAAATTTGATTTTTTATTTGGAAAATGTTCAAGAACATGACAAGCGTAAATTAAGTCAACATTTTTAAACTGTTCATTAATTTTTCTAACATCTGCTACAACATCTGGATTTGTGTCTTCGCGAGCATCTATGTTGATGAAGCCATGCATTTTTCTGTTACCGCATCCAACATTTAATTTAATTAAATCATTTTTTAACATTTTAATTAAATCTCCTATGCCACTTTTCTGGTTGCTGCTTCCAGTTATCATAATCAATTTTTATTGGTCTATTTGAAGCTGCTTGTTTGCTTGAATATATTGAAAGAAATAGTGGTTTATCATTTTGATGATAAGCTATCATTAATGGACTATTGTTGTTTGGATTAAAATCATGTGCAGTTACAAAATCTCTAGAAACTATAATTTTAGAGTTATCTCTTTGAGCGCGAAAAGCCAAGTCATGTAAGTTAAGATTATAATGTTCGAATCTACAATCTAAACCACCAAGTTCTTTAAATCTTTCAAGATTCATTAAAAACATAATACATATTTTCCAATCTTCTTCGATGCCTTCTAATCTTAGATCTCCATGAAATCTTGCTTTCCAATAACTTAAACAAAAATCGCTAATGTTTGCCTTAAAATTAAAGCCTTCAGTATATCTTAGTGCAACTATGTTCTTATATGGATCATCACTATTTTCTAAATCATCTATTACATTACTAAATGTTTCTTCCATTATTACAGCATCGTCAGATAAAATAGCAATATATTTACCTTCTGCGTAAGTGGAAGAAAGCTGGATGCATCTGGATGGAGTGCCAAAATCTTTTATATATTTTATATTTTCTTTGGACGATAACTCGTTTGGTAAATCGTATGGAGAACAAAATATAATTTCATATTTATGCCTATTGCATGATTTTTGCATTTGGTTATATAAGTCCAACCATTTATCATTTCTTATACCAGAAATGATAAGAGATAAAGTGTATTTCATTTTAATTAATCCTTAAATCTAGTTTTCCAAACTATTGGTGCATTTTTCCAATCATTTAACAAGTCTAATCTTTGAGTGTTGGTAAACCAATTTGGATTTCTATATCTTGCATGAAATATAGGTTCGTCATGTTGGTGTTGGCAATGAAAAATTGGTGCATGGTCACCTGTTGCGCCTACCATATGTTCGCACTTATATAATGGTATATCGGTCATATTAGTTATAGCACCCATAAACTGCGCTCTTACAGCTAGGTCGTTATCTGCTATAGCGGTAGCTTCAAATGTACTATCTAATCCACCTAGAAATTCATAAAATTCTCTATAAAAAATAGCAGAATTAAAAATATACCATTCATTGTTAAAGAATTGAGAACCATTACTTGTATTATTTATTCTATAATATGCATCTTTTGTTAATGGACTGTCGTTAGTTAAATCTTCACCTTCAAAATATTTACATAAAACAACATTTTTAACATCATGTTTCATAGAATATAAAATATCAATATTCTTATCTAAAGAATCTTTAAAAAATAATGCATCATCAGCGGTCCAAGTTACTAACTTTCCTTCACATAGAAGAGAAGCAATATTTGAAGCACGAACTGCACTACCCCAATCTTTTATATATTTTACATTTTTTGCTTTTTGCAATCTTTCCGAAAGAGGATATGGTCCACAAATAATTAATTCAAAACTTCTTTTTGTACTTTCATAAATAGAATCATAAACATCTTCCCATTTATGATTTCGTATTCCTGGCATGATTATAGATATTTCTGGTTTTTCCATAATTAATAAGCTCCTAGTGTAGATAAAACTTTATTCCAAAATATTTTAGATGAATATTTATTCAGATATGTATTATATGCATTTGTTTCAATCTTAACTCTTTCATCTGGATTCTGCAAGAAGTATTGAATCTTATCTACCAAGTCTTTTTCGTTTTCAAATTCAATATAATCGTGTTGTGGTTGAAAATATTTGCTTGTTATACTATTTTTTCTTTCTAAAAGGAATCCTCTTGTTGCTGTGACTTCAAATACTCTTCCTTTTATTTGATCAAATCCGCTTGGACAAAATGGAAAATTTAAATTTATTTTTGTTCTTTGCAAAAGATTTGAATATTGTTTTGGTGATAGACCCTTTTCTCTCTGTCCACCATCTATTAATACATCAATATTATTATCTAATAAATATTTTAAGTAATATTGTCTTTCATGATACCTTGTACTTCCTATAAATGAACAATTAATATCTTTTTCTGATTCTAAAATTGGATTATATAGATTTTCGTCTTGTGGTGCCCAAAGAGACAATAAATTGTTTTCTTGTATATTATTTTCCCCACCCCATGCAACATGAAGATCGGCAAATGGTTTTAATTCGTGTTTTATTTGAGGTATGCCCCAATCTAATCCTATGTCGGGCCACATAAAAATTAATTTACAACCCTTATCTTTTAAATATTTATAGGAATAACTTGTTGGATTCAAACTTGATTTTCCAAGTAAAGAAAAAATTATTATATTTGGTTCTAATTTATCAACAACTTTTGGTATTATACTATCAATATGAACTTTTAATTTTACTGCACATTCATCTAAGTGCAGTAAACTAAATTGTATATCTGGGTTATTTTTTTTAAATGTACCAAACAAGTTATGAAAGTTATTAGTTAATCCTTTTTCTGGGATTGCGTCACACCACTTTTCGGTTATAAACAAAACTTTATTTTTCATTATAATAATCACCCCATTCCACTAATATCGTACTTTTACCATCATTTCGTTCATATGCTTTGACATATGCTTCAAATATCTGTTCTGGTTCATCAAGTCTAATAACTTCAATATTAGTAAACATTTTAGAAAATGCTTCACTAAAATCTCCAACATGTTGGTGTTGAGGGTGTAATGGCCTTTCTGAGCCTATAGATGTTCTAATAATCGCTTTAGCCTTATACTCGTTATTTGACATAACACCAATTTTATCTAAATGATTTACTAATTGGTTTGTTCCAAGTACAAGGAAGTTCCATCTTGGATAAATACTTATTGGTATTGTTTGATTTAATGCCATTCCAACTGTGATCCCAGTTTGCATTTCCTCAAATACTGGTAATTCCATTTTCTTGTCTTCTGGTACTTCTCTAAGTGTATTTGTCATAGCAGTACCTGCATATGTTACTGCTTGGCCCATAAACATTGTATCTGGTTTACTTCCAAGCCATTCCATAGCTCTTTTTAATTCATCAAAATATTTTGCCATTACAGAACTCCTAAAACTGTATTCTAACACCACTTCCAGCATGAGGCCATTTATTTAATTTATATTCATAATAAATAACTTTATTAGGAAATCTTTCTGCATAAATCATAGATTCTGTTTTCTGCCCTTCCAAATAGCCCCATGTATTTTTTGTATCTGTACAAACAGATTTACCATTGTCCTCAATAACAAATTTAATTGGTAAATCATGATTTACAGAAAATTTAATTGCTTCGTGCATAATTCCTGTTTCTGCTGTCATATCTCCAACAAAAACCCACACAATTTGATTTTCAACTTTTTTTCTTTTTAGGTCAAGTGCAACACCAACAGCAAGTGGTATTTGCCCTGTAACTATCGCAGATGAAAAAATGTTTTGTTCTTTAAAACATAAAGTTATAGAACGACCATCTAAAATTGCTTTTTTAAGCTCTTCTTTTGGTACACCTTTTAGTAAACATTGGTAATGACTTCTCCAAGAACAAAAAACCCAATCTTGTTCGTTTACACTTTTAAATATTTCAATCATTTGTTCTTCGTTGCCATCATATAAATGAACTGGTGCTTTAATCATACCTTTATTGAAACATTCAGCTATTTCTTGTTCAAAATTTATTAAGTCTTCTTTAGTATATAGATTTTTCATTTAGTTACCTTTATTTTAGTAATTTGCATTAATTGGTTCATCTATCATATTAACAACTTTTATAAGTTCTTTAATACCAAAATCCAAATCATATGTACAATTAAATCCAGTATTATACAATTTTTCACTTGAAACAATGTAATTTCTACCATCTGGATCTTTAGTATACTCTGCTTGTATTATTTCAAGCGGTACATATTGTTTTATTTTTTCTACTAATTGTAATTTATTACAGTTTACTAAATCATTACCAGCGTTATATGTATTGTTTTTACAATAATTCCAATTTTCTATAACGTGAATAAAAATATCCACTATATCTTTTACGTGTATATAATTTCTCATAGCTTGATTTTCATAAAGAACAATCATCTTTTCTTTAATTGCTCTCATAACAAGATTATTTACCAGCAAATCAAATCTTGGTCTTGGTGAGGAGCCAAAAACAGTAGCTAACCTTAGTGTTACATGGTTTTCTACTGATTTGCACTCTTCTTCTGCTCTTAGTTTTGTAGTTCCGTATATAGAAATTGGATTCATGGGACTTTCTTCTGTGCAAGCTGATTTACCGTCAGTTGCACCATATCCAGAATTTGAATTAGGATAAATTATTTTTTGGTCTTTGTGCTTCCAATCGCAAATATTTTTAATATGTTTATAGTTTATTAGTTCTGCATCAATAGGATTTTTTTCACATAATGGTGCGCCAACAAGAGCTGCTAAAGGAATTATAATATCGTGTTTTGAAACTAAATCTTTCAATAGATCATCGTTTCTTACATCACCTCTGATAAAATCAAATTTATCATTATACTTGATGCACGATAGTAGGCTAGTTTTATTATACATTTGTTTATCAAGAACGGTTACTTTATTATTTCTTTGTAATAGTTGTTCTGTTAACACAGAACCAATGTAGCCAGCACCACCAGTAATTAAAATTCTATTCATTTTTCCCTCGTATCTAATTTAAGTTTGCCAGTTATTAACTCATAAATCATAATCCAATCACAAGCTTTTGTCAATACTGGATTTGCTTTAAATGTTGCAGGCTTATTTTTTTCAAACTTAAAATGCCCAGGCCATGCACCAATGTACACTACAAATGGTGTAAAAATTATTAAAGGTAGAAAAAATAAACTAATTTGAAATAAATAAATAATATAGAAAACATATACAATAGTTAAAAAATTACCAATTATATGCAATACTTTATTTATTGGATTTTTATGTGATTTGAGATATAATGGATAATACTCAAGTAATTCTTTTTTTGTTGGGATATACAATCTTTTAAAATACTCAACTATAAATTTCATTTTTTATCCTTGTCGTATCCACTTGGTATCCATTGTTTGAATGCCTCTACATTATCAACTTTATAGTCTTTTCGACCACCAAGTTCTGATTGTATTCTGTTTTTTGCAGTATTTCTAATACCATTCAAACCATGAGTAAGTTCAAGATCATTACCATCTTTAATTCCTTTTCGAAAGTTACTTTCGTTGAACCATATATGAGAATTCATATGGGATAGTACAACTATATCCCTAATCATACTTGCAGTAAGATTGATTGGTTGTTCTTGTAAACAATTATCAATATCATGAAGAATATCGTTTATTTCATTAGTATATTCTTCTCGATGTTCTGGTAACTTCCACTCTTTCATCTGTGTTATTGTTAACCTGTCAATAAGTTCTGCAAATGTTGGTAAATATTTTCTCATTTAATTTTAAACCTCTCTGTTAAAGTAATCTTTATATGTATAATAGTTTTTTTCTCCTATTATATCAATATATTCATTAAATATTATCTTTTCTTCTTTTAATTTTTCTTGTGTATTTTTTACAGAAGTTGATTTACCATTTGGATTAAAATAATATAAACCAATTATACTATTAATTTTTTTAAATTTTGAACCATTTCTAACGCATCTAAGCCACAACTCCCAATCGTTTGCATATATTAGATTTTCATTAAAATTACCATTTTTTTCTAACATTTCTTTTTTAAACATTGGCATTGGACCGGGAAGACATTTTATCATATTTTCTTTAGTAAACGGTAAAAGAGAATGTTCATATAATGATCTTGAAGAATTATTTATATATGTTTCATTTGGTTTTTCAGTTTGCAAACAATCTCCATATACTAAATCTATATCTGACGAGTATACTAAGTGTTTTCTCAAAATTTCACAGTAGTTAGGAGCTGGTCTGTCATCAACTTGTATCATACTTATGATATTATTTGTAGTTTTGCTTATTACAAGATTGAATGCCGAAGGTATTGTAATTTGTTTATTAATTCTAATATAATTAATGTTATTATATTTAGCAACATATTTGGATACAATTTCTTTTTCTTTGCCTACAGAGTTTGAATCTACTATAAATAAATCTATTTCATCAAAAATTGTTTGTTTAACTATTTCTTGTAAATATTGTTCAATATATTTTTCACCATCAACAAAAGTACACATTATTGTTACTCTTGGAAGCTCTTCAACATAAAAATTAATTAAATTAATTTTGTTTTCTATCAAATTATTAAAAATATTATAAATATTTTTCATTTGATTTTCAATTTTTTCTAATAATTCAATACCGTTAAAATTTAACAACCCTTCCGATGCACAACCTAAGTAATTATTTGTTTTTATTTTACAATTTAAAATTTTTGCTTCTATAGCAAGTCTATTAAATGTTTCAATCCAAGTTGGAAAAAATATAAGTTTTTTACAGTTTGAAAGTTGATTGATAAAATTTTCATAATTTGAATTTTCAAGAAATGAAAATTCAATATTATTTTTTCTACAATATTCAATTGTTTGAATAGTTCCTTTGTTTTGGTTTTTAGAATTATAAATTACATTATCTATTGTTTTTTTATCTTCTGATTTTATATTATTCTTTAATATATTTAAGTGCTCTTTGCTCCAAATATTTCCACTTAAATTAATTATATTTTTTAATAAAGTGTTTTTAAACATTATTTGTGCATGTAATTTACTTTGGCATAATACAGCAATAGCTTTTTTACAAAAATATAAATTTTGTATTTGTTCTTCGTTAGCTAAATAATTTTTAAATAATGCTGGGTTATTACATTTTAAATATTTGTGATCATGTTCATAAATAACATATTTATAATTTTGTTGTGATAATGTGTTTTTTACAGATTCACTAAGTTGCATATAGTTTGCAATAATAAAAAAATATTCTTTTTTATTACTTAAAAACTCTAAGTTAACATTTATGCTTTTTATTTTTTGAACTTGAAAATTAATATTTAAATAATTTTGCATAAGTGCTTCGTTACACAATTCAGCACCACCAATAATTTCATCTAAGAAATAATCAGATATAAAAACAATTTTTTTCATCAATATTCAACCGTATCTGAATCATGTAATACCAGACTAAGGTATTCGTCTTCAATTGTATCTTTGCTTATACCAAGTATGTTAATGAATTTTTCATAAATTTTGGTTGGTTCAAATTCTTTTTCAATATGAACTGCAAGACGTTTTGCTTGTCCACGGTATCTATCCCAATCCTTATAAACGGTTCTCATTTCGCTTTTAGCAGAGTTTCCAATAGGGAATGCCCACATAGTATCTTTCTCTATTACTCCTCCCCATATCGCTTCTGGTTGGACAGGACCAAGTGTGAAATTTACTTTTGCAAAATGTGGTTTTATCTTTCCTTCTTTGTTTGGACAATACATAAAGTCAGTAGGACCAGACCATTCAGTAGTAATAACTGGAAGTCCATGCCCTGCTGCTTCGAATATAGGAAGCCCAAAACCCTCACCGTGGGACAATGAGAGCAATGCTTTTACTTTTGGATGAGTATATAGCCCTACTAATTCTGCTTCGCTCATATCGCCGTGGAGGACGTATACTTTGCATTTTCTATCTTTGTGAGAATTCAATAAATTTGTTATATTATTGACTGTGTTCTCTCGATCTATTTGAGAAGAACCAGCAGTATGTGTTTTACAAATAAGACCTACATTTGAATCATTTTTAAATTCTTCAATAAACCATTTGATAGTATTTGCTAGATTCTTTCTTGGTCCGCTTTGTGCAATAGTAAGAAAATTGAAGTCTG